>Ga0100391_1001643_pt1 | contig 24539 bp, 10 predicted proteins | sample CryGeymeta201515_FD_81541 | JGI IMG/M metagenome (GOLD analysis project Ga0100391, IMG submission 81541) | Groundwater microbial communities from Crystal Geyser aquifers in Utah, USA - Crystal Geyser metaG 2015-15 | ecosystem: Environmental > Aquatic > Deep subsurface > Groundwater | place: USA... | reverse complement strand
TCGGGTCATTCCGGTGACGTCGGGTTCGGGTCTCCTTGTCTCACGTTCCCTTCGGCTGGCTCTGAGGAGATGGCGCAATCAAGGCACAACCATACATCCAGCGGGAGTTTGATGAGACGAGGGAAAAGATCACTACTTCATCACAGTAGTTTTGCTCCAACTGTTATCTGAGATTCAATGTCCCTACAGCAATTTGTACGACGATGACAAGAGAATGATAGGCAGCAAAAACCACCGTCTTCTCTGGAAGATCGTGCAGCAACCCTTGGGTCAGTACCGTCCTTCTTGTTCTTTGCGGCAAGCAAAAGCAAGAGACCACTGTTGTGAGATAAGTATTTCTCGTTTCCACAGCAGCAGCAGCAGTAGTAGTCGTAAAGAGAATAGAAGCAGCCATGACAATGCCAATGCCAGTCCAGTGGCTATCCACACATCCAAGCCAACAGTCTCGTCCTCTGCGTGGCACAGATTGAAGACCAAGGCGAAGCAATGGCTGGATGATACCACTGACGCAGAGACGAGACAAAATAATAATGGTCGTGCTTGGACAAGACGCGATGTTACCATGGCACGATCTCTTCTCAACGATTTGTTGAGACCGTCACATTCTCATTGGGATCAGGCACCATGGGCTACGAGAATTTTGAACCGATGGATGAAAGAATGCCATCACAATAGAGATGTTCAATATACGTTGCCGGAACTGATGGATACGATGCACCGCGTGCTCTTTGCTTGGCGCAAAGCTGCTCTGGAAATTCGGGCATCTGACCTGATACCGTTACAGGAATCGATACGATTGATCAATTTTATGGAAGAAGTATTTAGAGAAACGAATGACAAGCGGATACTACCGGGGAGTAAAGCGTATTCTCTGGTACTGACTACTCTGTCCCTCTATCCACACTGTTTGTCTTCAGTATGTGACGACGCCATAGCACTTTTGAAGCAATGTACAAGCAATAAAGAAAGGTCTGTCGATGTGACAGTATGGAACTCATGCCTGCATGTCCTAGCCAAGGCCAGTCGCTTCCATTCCATTGCCCCACAACGTGCTGAACAACTTTTGGAGTCCATGTTGCTTGATCCAAGGTTGCCTCGACCAAGCGTGATGAGCTTTGCATCTGTCCTAGATGCTTGGGCCACAAGTCCTCAACCTGGCAGTGCAATGAGAGCTCGTGCAATATTGGATCGCATGATGACTTCGGCGCCATACCCAAACACGGCATGCTTTAACATTTGCATCGGTGCCTATGCTAAGAGTCAAGAACCGGGTTCAGCACAACATGCACAAGATCTACTGGATTCTATGTTAAGTTTGGAGAATACACAGGCCCGGCCAGATCAAAGGTCGTTCATTGCTGTCATGAAAGCCTGGGCGAACTGTACTGACGCCCCCAAAGCTGTCGAAAATGTAGAAGCGACCTTGGAAAAACTGCAGCAATTATTTCTTGCAACCGGCGACGAAAAGTTTCGACCTACTGGTGTATGCTATATCGTTGTTCTGGATGCCTGTTCGCGAAGGGCTGAGTCTGGACCAAAAGTAGAATCCATGCTGAGAAACCTAGAAGAAGAGTTGTTCAAGGAGGGGAAACGGCCTCATCTAGAGACAGATCGAAAGCACGGGCAAAGCATTATTCAGGCTTGTTACTTGGCTGCTGTGCGAGCATGGGCAAATACCTATTGTGACAAAAACGCTCCCGAACATGCGGAAAGATTGCTTTTTGAAATGGAAGAACTTTCCTCCATTGACGACAGAAAAGAGCTGGCGCCCACTCCTGCCATTTATTCTGCTGTTATTAGTGCATGGTCGAAGAGATCACGAGTAGATGCAGCCGAACGTGCACTAAAGATTCTTCGTCACATGCAAGATGCAAAGAACCAAGTCTATCCCGACACAACAGTGTGGAATGCCGTCTTGAACGTTTTTGCGAAACAGGGCGACGCAGCTGGTTCGCTTGCCCTGTTGGACGAAATGAAGGGTCTTTCTCCTCGCAGTGATAGTGCAAAACCAGACTCGGCAAGCTATGCAACAGTAATCCATGCTCTGAGCCGGTCGCAGCAAATGCCCCGAGCAGCGCATAAAGCAATTCAGCTACTAGACGAGCTCGTGCAACTGTACGAAGAGAACGGCGAAAAAGACATGCAACCAACCGCGCATTCGTACAACTCTGCAATAACAGCCTGCGGTAACAGCGGGGAAAGCGACAGTGGAAATATGGCTGAATCAATCTTTTGGAATATGGTGCAACGTCAGGAGCGACTCGGCGACACTGGTGCCCCCAGGCCAAACACGTTGGTGTGTAATTCGGTTCTCCGGTCGTGGTCGTTGAGTGAAACAGGCGGAGCACCGGACAGGGCAGAATTTTTTTTTAAATGGATGCAAGAACAAGCGAAAAGCAAAGACAATGTTGATGTGGCACCGGATATTGTTTCTTATATTTACGTGATGCGAGCATGGGTGCAGTCGCGACGATCTGTTTCAGTTAGTCGCATCGAATCGCATCTAGATCGGATGCTGACAGTCTCCGGAAATAAAGAAAGCCATTCTCTCCGCCCAAATGTGTCAGTCTACAATCTGCTCCTGATGGCTATAAAGAACTCTTGCGACGTTAACCGTGGTGCGAAATGCCAGGCACTTTTGCAACAGCTCGTGAGCGCGTCGCGCCACCGAAGAGAGAGTTTGTTCGACCTTGCTTCTTTTCACACGTCATTTTTGGCATGTCTGCCAGTGAGTAGAGACAGCAAGGCCAATAGTTTGGCTGCTGTTGAAACAGTCCAAGCTATATTCAAAAGTCTTGAGTTGGCCAGCGAGAGCAATTCTATTCGTCTGACAAACTCGATTGTCGTCACGGCATTGCAGGTTTACTTTGCCAATTGCCGCCAGGATACTTGCGACAAGGAGTTTCTTTCACAGGTGTTCCAGTTTTGCTCAACGAAGAAAGGTGAACTTAATTCTCGTGTCATTCTCTCTTCCCTGCGAAAATTCTTGACAGAGCAGCAGTATTCAATACTGGCCGACGTGGTTCTCGAACATCGAACAGTACAACGAGTCGATGAGGTACCAAAATGCTCTGGGAAAAGTAGATTAGAAATCAAAAAGGAAATCAGATAGCCCATCGTTATCTTCGTCCTCTTCTTCATCTGTAATGGCAAATAAAGTTGTTTCCATGTAATCGAGTTCCAGATCTTCAGCGTCAGGAAGGAGGCTATCTACTAAATAATAGTAATCATCTTCATTCTCTTCGTTGTCGTATTGCTTGCTGACCTCCCACCAATAAAGAAAACATGACGATATTTGGCGCCGCCCAGAAATTAAAGTTGTTTCCTTGTCATCTTCAAACCCAGTGTCATCGTCATCGTCCTCATCATCTTCGGCATCAGATAGAGTAATATTATCATCGCTGCTTAGTCTAAAATCATCGTCATCGTCGTCTTCGTCTTCGTCATCATCGTCTGCCATGGCTTGTTCAATGATGGCTCTCAAATCGGGCGACAACGGCGCCTTACTGGGAACGACTTTGACCAGACAACAAACATAGTCTCCTTCATCGTGCGAAATGGTCATCAACACGGTCGATTCCGAGTGCCCCAAAATGGGTCGAAAGGGAGCTTGAGCGAGGGATGCTGCGAAGGATTTCCAAGGACCAGTTAAGGCTTGATTGTTTTCGGAATTGTACGCAAAGGCTTGCTGAACATCAAACTGGGACAGCAAATCCAGCTGACGTTGAACGACTTCTTCGGGTATTTTGGAACGCTGCTGTACAGAAAATCCAGACGATGGACGCATTGCTGCTGCCGACATCAGTAGTACTACTACCAGTAGAGGTAGTTTTCTCGATCTCTGTGTCGCCCGCCGTCTTGGTCTCGTGTTTGTTGGTGGCAATTCCATCATGATCAGTGTGGCCTCTGTAGAAGCTAAAGAGATGGTACAAGATGAGAGTAACTCTGAGATAAAATGTAACAAAGTTTATTTCATTGAGACCATACAATCTTTTAACGAATCCAATTAAAACAATGGTTGGTGGCAGACAATATGATGTCTGTTGCATAGTACTGGCTGGTCTCGAGTATTCTACGGTACTGTAGCTAGTGATCCACCCGGACATCTTAAATTCAATTTTAGGAACCTAATTACTACACTGCTGAGTAGTCTACTAGTCTCTCTAGTCTGATCGAATGCATTCAATAGATACGGTTTTCCGAATAGACATTTTACTTAATCACTACTCGTATCAAAGTCTCGGCATACTACTCTAGTATCGGTCGGCTATCGTTCACAAGTGCACCATTGCCAAGTTACTATACTATTCTACTTGGACATCAAATATAGGCCTTCGTCGATTTAAAGGTTGAAGGGGGCCAAAGGTCATTTTGTTGTTAGGATATAATATGTGGGTGACGGACTGAAATGAATGAATATAAATAATACACAAGCCGATATCATTGCATTTTTGTTTTCAGAATCATTCTTTTTGTAGAACTCGCTGATGATGAGAGAAACGTTGGTCTTGCAGCGCGGCAGCAGCGAGCCAGCGTCGCGCTGTGCTTGTGGCTACAGTGACGACCAACCGCGATTCGTATGTGAATGCTTGGAAGAGTCGACGCTATCCTTGGCACTGGATGTCGTTGAATGTGATCCTTGTTTGTTCCTTTTGAAAGGCCATTGAGGCCTCTTCTTGCTGCTCTTGTCCTTCTTGGTCTTTTTCCTGGTGGTGCTCTGCAGAGGTGTGGAGGACTTGCTTGGGCTCTGAATAAGCGGGTGGGAGTCATCGTCACCCTGGAAATTTCGCTCGTTTGTTCTTGGACTTTTTGGTGGCAAGGAATCGTGTTTCTGCTGGGCTTGATTTGCTTGCTCATTTTCTTTCTCCAAGCCATGCTTTGCCTTCTCTGGCTCTATCGCATTCTCTGTTGTAAAGAAAGGAACTAGATTGAAATCTAGTTCTGCTAAATCTGGTTCTAGCGAAGTTCTCGCTTGAGCTGAATCAAAGTCCCCAATCTTGTCTTGCGCTGTTACATTGCGAGTTGTCTTCCCAGAATTAGTCTTTCGTTTGGCGCGCTTGAGTTCTTGCTTCAGCACAACCTCGCGGCTTTTGTGCCGCGCGATCGTCCTTGTCAGGACCTCAATAAGTTGATTCTTTTCCTAGAGGCGTTCCACCACCAAGAGCACCTCCTGCTGTAAGCGGAACAATACACCGGGACTGACGGTGATACCGGAAGCGAGAGCTTCAGCAGAAGACTTTGATTCGCCCTCCAACAGGGACGTCAAATCAGTCTCTTTTTTTGGCAGTGTGCCATCATTGGCAATAGTATCCGTCGTAGTACAAACAGACAGCGGAGTCTTTAGGTCGCGCAGCTCTTTTTCAAGTTCCTGTTGTTTAGATTGAGCTTTTTGAAGCTCGTCTATCTGTAACTTAATAGCATCATTTGTAGACTTTGAAGTATCCATAATTTGCGTCTCCAAGTGCTCAATAGCGAGCTGCCATTTGTCTTCTGCTTCGGATATTGCGGTAAGGGTTTCGGATCGAACCGTATCCAATTTCGAAAATAGATCCTCGTTGCAATCTTGCTGGTACTTCAGGTTGTCGTCTTTAACGGAGGCGAGTTGGTTGCGGAAAGCCAGCTCAATGTGCATCAATGACATTTTTATTTGGCCATGAACCAAGGCTGCAATCTCCAAAGTAGACAAGAGCTGATCTTGCTCCGTTTTATTTGGTACTTTCCCGACGCCTTCAGGTGGCGCAACATCAGAGAGAAGTCCTTCTAAAACTTGGACAGTGTCATCAGCTCGATCCCAAAGCATCGTGATACGGTCCAAATGTGTTAACGTCTCTTTTTGATTAGTCTTGATCTTATCCAGGGCCAAGGCAACACTCGCTGACGATCGCGTATACATGAGATCTTTTGTGAGCTCTTTTAGTTTCCCTTGAAGCTCCTGATTCTCTTCTTCAGCTCGCTTAGCTTTTGATTGGTATTTAGCGAGTTCATCGCGTAAGCTCTTGGTGCCCATTGAGTATAAATGCTTTGGTTCGAGGTTATCTTCGCCTTGTGTATGAACCGATGTTTCATTCATAGTATATGATCCTTCCGTCACGGCTGTTGAAGGGAACGAAGTATCTTGCGTTGCACTAGGAGCTAATGACTCCGTTGCCTTCTCCGCGAGATTGTCGTTGTCTTCGTCGACTATGCCTCTGCTTGGTTTGGCTTCAAGAGCCCCAAATTCAGAAGGGAAGACAGCTTTAGATACATCTTTTGTCTCATTAAATAATGCTGCATCCATCTCCTTCTTTCCGGTTGATCTGCTCGTGTTCGTGCTACCGGACCTCGCCATTTCCAGTTCCATTTCTAGTTTTTGCTTTTCATTGTGGAGATTGGAAATCTGATTGAGCAACTCCAACTCAACCTGGGATTTGTCAGCCATCAAATCCGTCAATTCTGTCTTCATGCTAACAACGACAGCTTCAGATGAGGTCTTGATCATATCGATCTGACGATTCAATATTTCCACGGATTTTTCGTACGCCGAAAGGCGATCTTTCAATGCGATAACAAGATCAGAATCAGCAGTCGTCTGATTCTGTGTGCCGGCCGTCTCTTCGCAACCATCTCTTGTCTCGACGTGACCTGCAGGTAGCAGGATCTCTTGAACATCGTGGTACAACTCTGTCATGCGGTCTTCTGCTGTCTCCTTCTCGCGTCGGATAGAATCCAATTCCAGACGCAACCAGTAACTTTCTTTGCCATGCTTGACATGGGCTTCGTTCAATTCGAGCTGCAGCTTTTTGATTTCTTCCTCTTGTACATTGTGTGCCCTTTGCAGTAACTGATATTGCTCGTCAACGTCATCATCGTCGTCGTCGACCGCGTCCGTGCTTTCCACGATATCTCCGATCATCGATTGACTCGTAATGCTATCCGCGTAGCTCGGAAGCTCAGCTTCGTCGCCACCGACATTCATCGCTGTCATTATTGTGCTCAGATTCTAAATGTTTGTCTGTTGCAACAATCGAATGGCGTGTTATGTATTTGTGAGATTGTTTGCTTTTATGCGTTGAAACACAACCGAGCGTGAAAGGCGTCAGCTTCAGTTTGCCAATATGAAAAATGGATCACGTGGGATCCATCTGTCTCGCTCTCGGTAAATTTCACACCTATTTTTTATGATTAAATTCTGTACTATTGCATCGGACCTTTTTTATCTTGGAATGGTATCAATAACTTTTGTAAATTAATTACTACTCGCATTATTTATAGGTAGTACCAAGTACCAACACGTAGGATCCCTTCGGGTTTCACAACGTCCACAACGGCCTACCGCTTAAATTTAACGATTGCTGTTTGCTCCAGGCTCCAGGTTCAGCATCCATTTTCTATTTCGTTCAAAACCTTGACACCGCCGCAGAGGCAGGACCTCAACGATAGAATTGATTAACTCATCCATTGTGTGGGGTGGGCTGTGTCCGTATCATGTCGCTTCAAATATTGCATAACATCTGCATACTTGCGACATTCTTTGGGAATGGCATTGGGATGAAGCATGTGGGGGGCCAGGTTCTGGCATTCTTCCTTGCTTAATTTCTTAGAATTTGTGTCGCCTGTACGCAATACAATTTCAAACCAGAGGCGCCGGATAGAACGAGGAGAGAGGGAAACATCGTAAGTAAACAAGAACAATAAACAAGAAATTTCAGCACAGGGCACAGGGCACAGGCGCCACAACGCATCATGGGAGGTAAGGCGCTAACAAATCACTTACTCAAATACTCTTCCTGAGAACGGCAAGCGAGTTGTTACCGGCAGTGTTAGATTTTGTGGAAGTGACTTCAATCATTAAAGTTTTTGTTCTCATTCTGAAACGTACCATCACCAGATCATTCTCGTTCATCTCGGACCAACGTCGCGCGAGATTTATAGCGTTTGCGTGGAGAGTAACTTTGTCTTCTTTCATGGCTTGATTTGCTTGAATCTTGAATTGTACAGATTGGATTTTTTATTTCGATAATTTAAGTTTCAGTTGCCTTTTGAGATATTTTTTGTGATGACAAAGATGAATAATTCTTTGCCTCCACGGTTCTGGTTGTCACAGAAAAAATAGCAAAGATGGCATCTTGTAGTATCTCGTAGGATTTGTACCGAGAATGATATGGGGTTCTCATTGTCTTGACGAATAGTAGTAGTATAATACGGTAGCTAGTAGTAGGGGACGTCAAGTTAAACAGTCAAAAGCTGTTCGCGTTCCATTTATTTTTAGTTGTTTGCCGTGCTCAAATTCATAGAATTTCTCGGAACGACGATGGATGACATCCGTGAATCAAGTTTCCGGGTTTTTGACTTCACCACAAGCTTTCACAGGCCGGGTGTCCCTGCTCATAGAAGCTACAGCTTGCACGTTACAAAATTGAGTAATACTCAACGCATTACAACTCATCTGAATCTGAACTCCGTGTACACTAAAACAGACCAGACCCTGTGCAACACACATTAATAATAAACTATTCTGGTAGAAGTTTTGGTTCAAAGACGCACCGCTGAGTTTTCGATACACATTTATGAGATTTAACCCTCCAGGGACTTCACACGAGCTTGCAACCTTTGAATGATATTGCGTGTAGCTTGCTGCTCCTTCTCTCGTTTCCGTTCAAGCTCACTCAATTGGTCTTGCAATGCGATTACAGCATTTGTTTCTGCTGCTGCCGCTGTCTGAGCTTGCTGAACTCTCAATTCTGCCACTGTATGTTCCAGATGAGCCTTTTGTTTCATCGTCTGGTGGACATCCGTTTGCATCTGAAGCAATGCCTGGCGCTGCTGCTGCATACGTTCGTGAAGAACGTCAAACCGACGAGATTCTTGTTTCAAAAGTGCAAGGATCGCCGCCATGTCTACGGGAGCGAGTGATGCTGGCAGAGCCATGGTGGCAGTATTGATAGTTAGCGTCTTGGACTTTTTGCCAAAGGAGAATAATTTCCTCTGCTTCTTCTTGTTGTTGGTAGCCTCTTGCTGCTGTTGCTGAACAATCGACTGAAGTTCCAAAACTTGGGCCTGACTGGCCTGTAAGGCGTCTTGCTGCTGGACTGCAAGACCCTCCAATTTCGACACTGTCTCTTGCAATCGTTGCATTTCCTTTTCCACAACATCCTTTTCTATCATGGCCTGTTGGGTTTCCAAACCCGAAGCTTCAAGCTTCGAGCGTAGCTCGTTCTCTCGCAGTTCTGCCGCGGCTTGTTGCAATCGTAATTTGGCGTGAAATTTCATTAGAGGACCTCCCATTGTCGGCGTTTCACCGCTCTCTTCATCCTCGCAAATAGTTTCGAGAGGGATGCCAGCTTTCTCCAATTGCTTTTGCAAATAATCCGCTCGCCGTTCAACTGCTTCCAACTTGACCTTCCAGTCAACCTTTTGCTGTTCTTGAGCGACCCGTACTTCTTGGTAGTGATGACTGAGGCTTTCCAAATCGGTCAACAACTGAGCCATCATTTGCTTGGCTTTCTTGCCAACGTTGCGGTCTTCTTTGGGCGACGATTTACTCGTCAATTCCTTTAATTCCAGCAGTGCTTCCTGACTATCTGCCATTCGTTGAGCGGCATACTGTGTATAATGGAGATCATGGGTCTCGGCCTCATGTTGATAGGCAACCATTTGCCGCAAAGTTGTCTCCCAACGCTCTTGCAACAGCGAAATGTGAATCGTCTTGCGACGGACCTCCTCTTTGAGCTGAGCCACGCGGGAGCTTTCTTGATCCACCGAGGTATACGCACTGGTGGAGACCGGAGCTGCCTTGACGCTCTCCTCAGCATCTACCTCTTCTTGCTGCTCCTCCAGTTGATTTTGTCGTTCAGCCTGCAGCTGTTCCAAAGCATCTTGCAACTTTTGTTTTTCTGCTTCTGTTTTCTTGACATCTTCTTCCAATGTCTTGACCAACTTCAGCAAGATGACTTCCGAAGGCGCTTTCGCATCATCACTAGTACTAGCAGTTGAGGAAGAAGTGAAAGTATACATGTGGGTCGAATGCAAGAGATCATTAATTCTGGCTTCCTGTTCTCTCATGCGTTGGCGGACTCCCCGCGTATCGACACTGATCGCTGTGACTGGAGGCGCAAACGATGCGACCGACGCTGTCATGTGACTTTCATCGGCAGTGGAGGCGGTGTCATCAGACACTGTACCTCCACGTTGCTTGAAAACCTCGGGTTGGGGTTTCGCCATGAACGGCGAAGGCAAAGTATTCTCCTCTTGCACAGGCGTACTTGCGGTTGCGGCCGTGATCGGCGGTGTGGTTAATGCTGTCATGCTTACAATATGCTCAGAGCTCAGAGTGACAATTTGCTGTGGTATGGCAGGTTAAGTTGAATTGTAAGGGGTACACTACTGCTAGAGTAGTTCGTTGGAGTTGGTTTCAAGTTTCAAGTGTTGGAGAAGCGAAGGTGCGCCTGGAGATCCTTTTGCTTGTTTTCCACATGAACTTCTATGACTGATGTCGCAGGCGGGACATCCCATGATGACTGTACGGTAGTACCAGGTGGTACCATGGCTGGTAGCAGTAGTCTACGACAGTACTAGTACCCTATGCAATCTACTTCGCACCGTGTATTAATTATGCACGACCAAATCAGCCGCCAATTTTGTCGGGCGGCGTTCTATTTTATTTTACGGGGTTTTACAACTCATCTTTTAGTTGCACATTACAGTATTTCGTAGTACAAACAAAAGAGGTAGCTTTAGTTCAGTCAATTGCTCTTCAGTCGATGTATCCTTGATCCTTGACTAGTACCAATAATTATTGCGATTTCGCAGGAATTCAGGGCATTCCTGTGAAAACAACAACAGGTGTGATGCTTTGTTCCTTCGGAACGAGCACTTCATCACGCCCGAGCAACTTTGCTTTATTACTGAGTACTGGTAGTCAGTTTTCAATCTGTTGGTTTGACGTTTGACGGCACAACGCGAGTACTGTAACGTAAAAATGTTTCTCTCAGATGCGTCGTTCATGGCACTCCATAAAACAATATGAAATAATGCAATCCTCGAGCGTCTGATGCTGCGAGGTTAATAATCTTGCGACCCTGGCGAATATTTTTTTTGTCGGCAACTCGAGTTAACAGTGTTATTGCTGCCAAACATACCAGGATGATTTACTGCAATAAAAAATAATCGCAGTGTTAATTATATTTACGGGTTTTGACATCTTTAAGTTTGTTCGTGCTTTTTCTATCAAGTTCATTCATAATCTTTTCTGTCGTTGTCTTTCATTCGAGTATTTCTTTCTACTGTACGAATGGTCTGTCTCTTTGCATGGTATATTCAAATACTACAACATTGGCCTAAACACCTGCATTTGATCCGACGAAACAAGAAATTGACAGACGAAGAAGAAGAAGAAGAAGTACATTACAATGGATACCAGCCAAAGTCAACAACAACGACATTCGCCTCTCACAGAAGAGGAGTCCTCCTCCTCCTCCTCCTCCTCCTCCTCCTTGCAGAGCGATTTGGAGTCTCTAGTCCGGGTCCGTACTCGTCTTTCCAAAGCTCCAGACTCGGCTCTACCCAAAATCCTAACAGGACTCCTTCCGAAATTGTTGATGCGATTGGAACGGAATCACGTCTTGTCATTAAATAGTAGTAGTGGCAGCAGTAGCCGTAGTAGCAGCACAAGCAGAAGTGACACCAGCAAGCCTTTGGCTCACAACCCGACGGATCCATGTGTCCCTCCCATTTCGACGATGACGACGAAAACGATTGCCGCGAAGGATCAGCGAATGCTTATCGATAAAGCGCAGTATCAGCTGACTCAAATACTTGCACATGCCTTGGAACGGATACAAAATGGTCATCACACCATTCCTCATGGTGCACCTTGGGTGGATTCCCTGCTGCCCTTGTTAGTATGCCAAGATTCGTGCTGGGAAAGCTCAGTGGCCGCAACGTTTTTGTTAGCGATACTGCAGTGCTCACTTACTTGGTATGCTGACTTTAATCATGGACGTGTCGTTCATCAACAGGAAGACGACGAGGACGACGAATACGAACAGGAGCAGTCTCGGCAGGATATTTTATTGGTAGCATTGCCAAGCCTGTGTCGCTTTGTCCACACACTGCATTGCAAAATACAGCAAGAAGTGAGATCCAATACATTAGCTCCAAAATCAAAGACAGAAATATCCTCTTTTGTACCAGAGAGCTTGTTGTTGAATTACCGCAAAGCAAGTTGGTTATGCTTGGATGTTCTAGCCCTCAGTTGGGGGTTACCTGTGCTGCTGGATTGGGATAAAGATCATTTCGATGAGTACGCTTGGTCCACACCTTGTTGTAGTACTGCTACGGAAGCCTTTTTGGAGCACGGAGTCAGTCGTCGAAGTCAATCTTCAGAGACAAAGTTATTTTTTCTCGAGGAATCTGGCAGCTTTCAATTGTGGTTGGATCTGCTCTTGTTTTTTCCTCCAGAGAATTTACCAGCCCGAAATCAACGACGCGTCGTGAGGACGGCCGATGAGCTGCTGGTTGAGAATGCCACAGGCATGGCACCGGCAGGTATTGAGCGCATGAACTACCGCTGTAAAAAGGGACAGGCCTGGAATCTACGCTATTTGCGCGAGCTGAAATTGGCGTGTATGCACTCCGTGGTGGACCCACTACGTCTATTGCCTGATGCCGCCGCAAGTTTGGAAGACTTGTCTGAAAATTTGCCTTTGCTGCGGTCTTTGGTTCTTTGTATCTTGACTGCTTCTCCCGGATCCATGCACGGAAAGGTGGCCATAAAATTTACCAACAAAATTGGCATGCGCTTTGCAAAGAAACCAGGTCATGCGCAAATGCCATCTCCAGATGATCCCTGGTCATTCGGTAATACTTCATTGGTACTAGCCTGCACTTTATTGGTATTGATTCTAGGAGATGACGTTGCCTCCAAAGCATTACGAAAGCACGCAGCTGGGAGAAAAAAAATTGATGAGATTCTGGGTCCATGGCAGGGAGTTAGTGATAGCGACAATGATTCACCCAAGGCTTTTGCCCGGGCGGCCATGCCTGTCAGCGTCACGGAACACTGCATAGATTTTATATTGACGCGACTTGTGCCGATCGTAAATGAGAAAAAAGAAAGACTTGCTTCTCACCAAAAGCGTCATAAAAACGACGATGGTAGTAACGGAATGAAAACGGTCCCGTTGCTTCCAGTATTTGTGGATTTAGTTGATGCCCTATCAACTTCCAAAGGCACGTTTGGGTCCTACTGGGCAATTCAATGTTTGAGTAGCATTTACAGTCAGGTTTTGTACAAAGATCCACCCAACAATATATCAACTGACAACGCGAATATCGACGCGGCTAGCGACTGGCGGCAAACCTTCCAGACGACGTGCCTCCAAGTTGCTTTTCGTGTGCTGTCGCAAATAGGTGAGGTCGACGCTGAAACGATGATGTCTCTTGGTGAACTCCAACGGAATGATAGACGCGTCCAACATCAACCAGGTGGGGTGCCTGGGCCTTTTGGTACGAGACGGGATCTGAATGCTATGCTGGCGAGCCACCGAACATCCCAAAAGAAGCGACAACTTCGAGTTGATGGTGCTTTACGAGCTCGAAAGGAAGCATACCGAATAGTTACTGAGTTAGCGGAAAATGGAGCAGCCACTTTGGAGCTCTCTAAGTTTGACATGACAAACAATAGAAAGTCTTCTGTGGTGCTCGACATGCCGATTGTGCTGTTAAAGTGTGCAGCCGGCGAAGAGGAGTCGTGCATGGAACCATATGTCTCCAAGGCTTTGCAAGCCTGGTTAGGTACATACAAGGACGCTTTGCACACAAACGATCTTGCCTGGTTTCAGAAGCAGGTTGCAGCGCTCTTGCCATCCCTTTTGTGTGCCGTGTGCTCGGCGAGCAGTGTGGCAAGATTTGCTGCTGTCAAATGGGTCGCCGAACTCATATTATCATTAGATCCAGGTGTAGCCGTGCATGTCTGTGCATTTCTTGTAGATGATGTCGACTCCAATATTTCTGGTGCAGCCAAGAAAGCCTTGAAGTCTGTTCGGGAAAGCACACCAGCGGTCGTCGGTTCTCCAAGGCGGGTCCAGATCGATTTCTTGAACCTGACGAACGCCGACGACAAGTTGTCAATTCGACAGGATCTGGAATCGCGGGTTCAACAGACGGCAGTTCTTCTCGATATACCAATTAGTGCCGCACCAGTATTATTGGGAGACTTTGATTTTGATATCAACGCTGTACTTGGGAAGTGCGCGAATAACAAACGCGAAGCCCTGTCTTCAAGTGGAATATCGAGTCGCTGCAGCAGTAAAGACACCGTTATGATGGAAAGTGGCAGAGAAGATGTGCACTCAACCTTGACTTGTGGAATATGCTATGATGATGTGGGAGAAAGCGAGCAACACAAATTGTTCTGCGGTCACATTTTTTGCCTTTCGTGCTGGCACGCTTACGTGTGCTGCGTTTTGGACGAGCGTCCCGCGGTAGCCACTGCTGTTCTTTCCATTCGATGCCCAGAGCAAGATTGCAACGAAAGGGTCACCAGTGAAGACGTTGCAATCATAGCACCAGAACGGCTAGAACAATGGGATGCTGTTGAAGAAGCGTCGTTCGTTAAGCGCAGTAAGGACTATTCGAACTGTCCAGGAGCTGACTGCAAAGCAGTGGCCCATCTTATATCAATGCAAGATGTATCAATGCAAGATTCAAACGTCGTTCATATCCCCGAGGCCCGTTGCAACCTTTGTAGCACAATGTTTTGTTTTTCGTGCGGGAGTAATCCCCACGAACCGGCGAAATGCACCGACTTTGCCGAATGGAATTGTATCTTTGGTTCGTCACAATTCTGGGTGAAGAAAAACTCGAAACCTTGTCCAAGCTGCAGTGTTCCAATCGAAAAGAACCAAGGATGCAATCATATTCGATGTTCACTTTGTCAATACGATTTTTGCTGGCTTTGTCTGGGGCATTTGCGAGCTCACTTGGAACCTCACATCTGCAATCGGTACGAGGCTCACGAGTCTGCTGAAAACGACGAAGAGCGCCGTGCCCTCTTCTTTACAGACCGCTTCAAAGCCCACGATGACGCTGAGGTATTTGCAAGAACCGAGCTCAAATCATTTCAAGAAAAACTAGAAAAACTTTCAGCAGAATCTCTTTGGTTTGCATCGGACGAAGACTTGGACAGCATGCTCAAAGGCGGGCGGACGCTTGTTAAAGCTCGCAATTTTCTCAAGAATTCGTATGTGGCAGCTTGGGCGATGCGGACCGATCTAGAACACCGTGATATATTTGAGAGCCACCAGGCCAATTTGGAATTATTTACGGAGAAGCTTAGTCAACTCTTGCTGACTAAAGTCCACCAACTCTATGCCGAGCAAGGGGCTCGGGCGATAGATATGCACTTTAGAGCAATAGTCTTTAGTACGACATCTCTGGAACAGTACATGTCCAGGATTATCAATTTTATTGACCAGAACTAAACCAATTTTAAAACTTATTTGTCGTACATTACGTAAAGATCGTTTTGGTTTTCTTTTCTTTCTTTTTTGGCAGTGAAGCAGGGATCCTTCGAATCAGTTTCTCAATTTACATTTATTTTAGAAAATGAATTAGGTAGGTTATGATGTTTCTTTGTGTACGGTCTTGACAACATCATCAACGTCGGCTAAACTGACTGTTTCGCCGCGTTCCAGCTTTTTTTCCAATTCAATCAACTTGCCAATACCTTTAATCATAATATTGATCCATTGGACTTCCGTTCGTCCCAATCGTTCGGCATTGGCAATGTCAAAGATACCTGTATACCGCTGGTCCGTTTCAGCATAGTCAGACCTAGCTTCTAGATGAAGTCGATTCAGTATTTGTTGGAAGAATTTCGGGTGCTGACGTCCCAACCTCACCAACTTGACAGACATACTCGCCCGAAGACCGGTGCCAATATTGGTTGGAGAACACGTCAAAAATCCCAATTTAGGGTCCACAGAAAAAGTGTAGCCTCGTTCCAGCAAACTCAATTCCATCTGTCGAATCGCATCCGAAAGGCAGGTGAAGACAGACTGCACATCGCCACCCTTGTTGAGACTTGTGATCCAAACATGATCGTCATAGTTGAACCACATTGAAATGTTGGGTGGCCTCACTTCCCATTCTTCAACATTGGTGGAAGGTGCTGGACGGGTTTTGTCGTTGAAATCCGACAGTCGTGCCTGAGGATTCCAGTGACTGGTACAGTAAATGCCTCGTCCATCAGGCCAGTCCCATCCTAATCCGGCTGCCAGTTTAAACTCGTCGGGATCGAAAAAACACAATCTCCTGGCCATGTAACCTTCGTGTTGAGTATTGGTCATGGCATGAATGGACAAATACGCTCCACCGTGGAGTGGCTGAAAATCTTCCCTCACAATGGTTTTGAAAAGGCGCTCCAGCCTTCTTCGATCGGCTCGTTTAATTTTTGGACAAAAAGCAAATCCTTCAATATTTCGAGACAACCTCATGCGAGTGTACAAAATGTAATCGCCTTCTGGATCCAATTGCGTATCAATAATTTGGTCAGGATTAAGATTGGTGGTGTGTCGTTTCAATTTGGTGGACATTCGTCTCCCGGACAGCCCGCTACTACTAGAGGGGGCACGTTGATGTTGTTGCTTCTGGGGGCCTGAAAATAAGCTCTTTCCTCGTTGCGAAAGTCCTCTATCCGAATCCAAAATAACACCGTGATATTCTTCAATGATAGGAATTAGGAGAGGCGCGAAAACTTTGTAGCATTCGGCATCACCGGCATATATCCCTGCGACACCTCGAGGTGGATTGGCACCAAACGGCAACATCGTTGCCGATTGAATCATATCTTCCAGTGTCGTTTCGTGTGTGGGAGTTTTTAAATCTTTTAATTGCTTCCAGAGTTGGGGTGTAAGAAATTTCGGTAGCTGTGCGTTAGGACCGTGCCTAGAAAAATTGGGATAATCGTCAGCTTCGACAGTTTCTTCTTTGGCTGGAGCTTCACATTGTGTCATGAAAGTTGCAGTGTAACTCTGATATCTCGATGGCGACAATTCTGCACTGCAATCGTCATCTTTATCTTCCCAATCAAGCCTTTGCCCAGATAGTAGTAATAAGAGTGCAGAACTTCCACCTGCAGCTGCTGCAGCTGTCAACCAAAAGGGTGCTTGGCGCTGAGCTCGCCTCCAAAAGATTCGTTGGCTGCCAATCATCCTATCCTCTATCCTGCGCAGCACACACTTCGAAAACTACAGCAGTAATATTTTTAAGTGATTGTTTAACCTCGCAAAAGTACTTCTTATCCTGGCTCAATAATGAACAACTCAAATTAACTTATCCACGGCCTTAAACTGTATTACGCTACTAGTAGAGACCTAGTCGGGAATATTTATTTCAAATAACAATACAGTATTTTATTTTGGTCTGGGTCAAAATAATCTCGACCCAGGTTGACCACTGCACAAAACCTGACAAAATCATAACACGTCTTATTTGTTAGTACCTGGTAAGACTACTAGAGAGTAGTTCCTGGAGTGGGTTTTTCGATTGCCTACGAGCATTGTACCTGTTATTAGCGTCAGCATGGTAGCAGGCTTTTAAACTACTAGTACTGAAAGGTCTGCCAAATCAGAAAATCACTATTGTAACCCTAATTTAAACTTCTTTTTGATTCAACAGGAATTCAACACACATTCAACACAATTCAAGAACATCATTCAACATCCTCATTCAACATCATTCAACCCAAATTCAACCCATATTCAACACATATTCAACCCATATTCAACACATATTCAACATGTATTCAACACATGAAATTCAACATGACTCACTGGTAGCTACATGCACACTAGGAGTACTATGTAGAAACTTCATTCATGATGATCAAAAGTCAATAGCTAGTACGAGATTAGAATTCAACATGGATTCAACACGGATTCAACAGGAATTCAACACAAATTCAACATCATTCAACATGAATTCAACACAGGACTCAAATTTTCAACATCATTCAACACGTACCAGGTATTCAACATGAATTTAACACAGGACTCAAATTTAACAGCAGTAGTTGTTACGGTTACTCATCAAGGACGGTACCATAGCTCTGTAGTGATGATCCTGGATAGGATTCGTGTATGCCCGGGTGGATAATTTGTGTTGCCTCGTCCCAAACTCAATCTACTCCTACTTGATTTATGAGCACCTGCTGATACTACTGCTACTAGCTAGCTCACTACTGTACTTAGCTAGTAGCAGTAGCCTAGCTAGCTAGCACGTTATTAATACTGCATAGGAGTACAGTATGATAGTAGGAAGAATACTATCAATTGTTTTGCTATTAAACCTACTACTAGCTAGTCTAGCATCGAGTGGGCGATTGTGATGCTACTAAGTGGCATGCATGGGGTATGAATTATGAATACCAGCCACTACTGATAGCTACTACTCTAGCTAGTAGACTACTCCGAGTAGTAGACTACTAGTAGTAGTAGTACTAGCTAGTACTGTACTACAGTACAGTTACTACCAGGTACGGTAATTTCAAAATTTACAGCGCATATTTTTTTTTGTCTTCTCTACCCAGTGGTCACCTGCTGCAATCAAGTACCTGGTAGACTACTACTACCGGTAAGAATACTGTCGGTAGTACAGTGGTTTAATTAAATCAAATACTTCCGGGTGGAGGGATATTTCCAATGACATTTTTCGTTGCACTGAGGAAAAATACCTTAAAAATATCAAATTATTACATCAATCAACTTATCCGCAGAATACGAGCACCGATTGATTCTCAATTTTACTGGATGAATAGTAAAAAGACAAATTCCATCCTTCCTTCATGCCCGTTCACGAGTTTTATGCCGATGGTTCGCCTCGACCGTTATTTCGTGGCTGGTTGCATGGTCTGGCCACTCTCATCAGTGTGCCTTGGGTTGTTTCGTCTCACCTGGCCGAACAGATTCCTGCTCCCGCATTGCCAGGGATTGTTGCCATTTGCGCAACACTCGCGCTGTCCAGTCTGGTGCACTTGGTACCTTGGAAATCCAAAACGATGCTTGAAATCTTTGTGAGGCTGGACAAATCGGGAATCCTGGCGATTTGTGGCATTTCCTTTTGGAGTCCCCAGTTCTTGGAGAGTTCTGTCTGCAAGACCAGCCCAGAAATTGCTCTCCTAACAAACGTTATTCCTTTATCCATATCGGTGCTGGGGGTCTGGTGTGGATGTGGTCCCATTGTTTTTGTGGGTTGTCTCGGGGTCATAGTCGAAACGCTCTGGTTTTACGGAACTCAGGTAGAAGACACCATTTTCTTTCACTATTCTGTCATTTGCATTGTGCTCTACGGCATTTCCTTGACGCTGTACGTCCTGCAAATTGGTGGACACCGTCGATACTGGGGATATCATGAGTGGATGCATCTTTTGGTGGTTTGTGCATTTTCGGTGAACGCTCGAGGTCTTTGGTTGATGAGCCATTTTACCGATGAACATTGTAAAGGTGAAAATTATTCTGGTATCAACAAGGATGCTACGACTCTGGCTACGGCAGAAGGCAGATATGGAATGCATGGTGAAGATCTATAATCACCATCGGTTTCTGGTAATCATAAAAAGGCGGGAGGTTCCTCAGGAGAGGACTTCCTGATGTTGCCGTAAAATTGTGACGAATGCATACTTACGATATATATATATACATACATATATATATAAATACATATATATATATATAATATATATATTATATATATATATGTATGTATGTATATGTATATATATACCAGATCTGCAAATACACATTGAACTCCACCGAAACGAAATTGTCGTATGCCATTTTGTTGCACTCGACACGAATTCCGCGCCGTTGCGATTACAATTACTAAACTGAGCCTTTCTCGATACTAAACAAGAATTCCTGTTGACTGTGTAGATTCCATTCATTGGCACACAGTAGACACAATCGTTGCCAACCGGGAGCGAAGCCCAAGTTGCTACACGTAGCGTACAGGAACAAGAAGCGGGTTTTATATTTACTCAAGGTTCTATCAACGACTCAGCCTGAATTGTGTCGTGTACGAATGAGCGCAGGTGCTGTCGTTGTGGATTTTTGTAAATAGTTCCAGTGGCAAGATGCACCGAGAATGCGCGGAACGAGCACAGATGTACAACGCTGAAAGTTCATCCAGTGTCAAGTCCGTCGACGTGGACTTCGCCAATTCCCGTAACTTCGTTTTTACTGATACTCGTAGGGGACTGTTCCAGGTAGTGAGTAAGCAACATTAAGAGCCTACTTCTCTCGCTGTCGTTCTCTTGCTTTGAGTATACTTCTTTCGTGTTCCCCTTTTCTACGACTATTTAATAGCTACTTGACTTAGTCTCTAGGGAAAAGTAGAGTAGAATTGTGTCGTTCAGAATTAGAGTTAGGGTTAGGGTTTCAGGAACTTATCCCTAGCCTTTTCCCAGTGAAAACTTTTCTTGCCAGATTTTAATTAATTAGGGACGGAACATCAACCTCGACCTGTTTCCTGTTTCCTGTTGCAGCACCTGGTGAGTATCTGGTGTATCTTTCGGCCACAAGTCCTCAAGCGCCACAGATAGAAGTCTTAATGCTTGTACGAAAATCATACTACTTGCGCCTGAAATCAAACCTTGTCATGACGTCCCTTAGTATTCAATTACAAACATTCATAATGCATGGTCATCGCGATGGAGTTGATTCTTTGGTGACTGCGTCGGTAGGTAGTCAATGTTCAAATCATCGAATTGACGTGGAAAATGGATACTGCATCATCCCAAAGGATAGTTGTGACAGCAATACCGGTATTGGCACGGATGATACCGCACATGGTGAAGAAGAAGAAGAACAACAACAACTCGAACAGGGCGATGATCTACACTGCCAGAATAAGATGAATGATGCGACAGCGACGACTCAATTCACTACGAGCAGCGACGAAAGAAGGCAGCGTTGTCAGGTCAGTGGACGTTTCAAAGCATTGCTCTTTTTAGGGTGTTTGTGTGCCGTGACATCAACCCTTTTAGATTGTTTGGAGAAAACACCACCGAGGCATGTGCAACGCCGTATCTACGACGAGTTGTATTCCAATGCCAACACCAATCACGCTTTGGATGACGAGGATAACAACAGATCTACTATTATTTTGTCAAATAAGGGAAATACCGTAATGCTAGGGCTAGTGGAAGATGATGACGATGAAGCAACAAAGACAGACATAGGACACAGCAGAGGCAAGTTATGAAGCAGCTTTCGTCGTATCTGGAACTGAAGGAGAGCTCATGCAGGTCTGGAATATACATGTGAATGCGCACACTGCTGGAAAATCGCTTATAGCCTGAAGAAATATAACTCAAATCAAATTAATAGTCATTGCTTTGTTTTGTTTTGCCAAATCTACCAATTTACATGCTCAAAATACAGTAGCTATTTGGGCTGCATATTTTTTCATAATGCTTTTAAATTACTCGAGTATTTCATTAGGCAGTCTTAGTTATCTTAAAACTAAGGAAATGGAGATCGGTCGGCTCTTTCCTAATTGATTTTGGTCTCCACATTAATTACTATCGCTCTAAAAAGCATGATGCGTTGAGGTGATCACAAAGTTACCTTGAGAGGAACTCCCTTTTGACTTTCGACCACCGTGACACAGCACACAGCACCATCAGCACTACCAACATCAAAGGAAAGGCAGTGATAAGATCCACCCTTCTACTGAAGTCTACCATCGACGAGATAAAGGTGCGGTAGCACATATCCATCCGTCAACATACTGAGTGGTCATGGCACCTATACGCCACTCCAAGCATGGTGCGTCAGCTCGCAATCGAGTTAAACCCGCAGTGGCCGCACAGGCTGATGTCAGACGTCAACCAGCACCGAGAAGTCGTACTCGTGGTGGATCTCAAGCAACTAGCGTTACTTCGAGACCAATATTAGATGATGAGACAAATGCTGACGAAACCTTCATGACATCGACGACGGATTATCTGAACGGAGGAAAGGAGGCACGAAGCCGCAACTTGCAAGGTTCTTTTGATTCCGAAGGTAGCTCCAATTCACCAGTGGGACGCAGGTTCAAACGTTTCGATAATTTTGGCCTGGCAGCAGCTCGAGAGCGAAAGCGACAAAACGAACGTGAATGGGAACAGGATCGAAAAAGCAGGAATGCCAGAGGTGGTAAACCCCAGACAACTTCTAACTACGCCCAAGGGGATGATCGTTACCTTTTAGAAATGATGGATTCACCCAAAAGGTCTCAGAGTAGCCAACAATTAGGAAATAGGAATTTCCTCCACGATCCTACCGGGCGCATGGGCTACGATTCCGACACGACAAGTACGAAAGCCAGACGCAGTGACAAGAAGTGTGCAAGTCGACGATCCCTGCTGGAGGAGACCACAGAAGGAATGGAAGCGACCTATGCTGACTCTACCGTCCACGACGACAGGGCTGGTCGCAATTCTGCTGCGAGTTATGGGACGTCATTTATGGCGGACTCGGCGTGCAAGATTAAGATGACTAAAATGGAAAAGATCAAACAACTCCAAGAAAAAAATGTAAAATACAAGGTGGAGTACAAGAAAACATACTTGGAAAAGAAGGAATACAAAAAGAAATACGAGGACAAAAAAATGGAGGTAGCCAGCCTTAACTCGGAAATTGAATCCTACATGAGAGAAACAGCTCTTTTGAAGCAGCATTTATCTGTATTGACATCAGATATGGATCATGCCGAGGGAGCCAATCGAAGCGACATGTCTCTGGCGACTAAGCTGCAAAAAGAGCTCCAACTTACCCGAGCGGACCTCAAGGCAGCACTAGGCCGTCTTGCCGACCGAAAGATGGAGTCGACCAAGCTGAACGAAAAGATCGCCCAAAAAGACGAGCAAATTGAATCCCTCACACTCGAAGTTTCTACTTTGATTCAACAAATACAGAATTATCAGGCTCAGGCTACGGTCCAAGATATGGCTTCGACAGGCTCTGTAAGTTCCCATACAGGTCCTTCGCCACCTCCAAGCGAGCAAATGAAAGAGCTTCAAAATGAAAATGATGCACTCAAAGCTGAGCTTGACGTCACTTTAACTCGTGCCGCTGACATGGTCAAGAATCGTGAGCATACCATTGAATTGTTAAGGAAAGAAAACTTCGAGCTAAAGGAACTTATGAATATTAGAGACATAGATGACGATCGTTCAACAGCCTCGGAAAAAATCAGGGCCAAAGAAAACGCCATAGATGCCTTGCGAAAAGAAATTGATGCTCTCAAAGAAGTGTGTGAAATGGGCGAGCAAGAACGAGTAGAACTGAAAGATGTGATCAAATTACGCAATGCGGAAATGAGACATCTCCAAGGAGAAATTGATGGCCTGAAAAAGATGGTCAAGCGAGCCGAAAGAGATGTGCAAACAGCTGAGGAAGAGGTGCTCGACCGCGAGCAAACTATTGCTGGTCTACGGGAAAAAGTTTCAAATTTGGAAAATCAGAAGTTGGGCGCTGAATATGAAATTGAAAAAGTTTCATCGGCTGTTGAGAGCCACGAAGAGCAGATGCGACGCCTCGAAGAAGAGCTCAAGAGTCTAAAACAGGAGAAAAGAGATTCTGCTAAAGACTTAGATGAGGCACGGGAGGCGCTGGAGGAAAATGAGAAGGAAATCAAGGCACTCTTTAGAGAAAACGAGAACCTGAGGGCAGAAATGTTGGAACAAAAGGAAGAGCTTGAGGAACGACGTAAACGTGTATCTCTAGAGCTTGAAGAATTGAAAATTACAGAGCAAACGCTGAACGAAGAAGCCAGAGCTGCTTCAAAGAAAATCAAAGCTCGAGATGAAGCCATCGAGGATCTGCTGAAAGAAATTGAAGTCCTCAAGAATTCTCGCAACCACAAAGACACCAACTACTCTAAGCAAATAGAGAAGCAGGAAGCCAGAATAAAAGAACTGATAGTCGAAGTAGAAGATCTAAAGGAACAGGTGCTACACCGGGATCAAGATCTAAAGCAAACCAAAAACATGGTGAACGACCGCGAGGTAGCGATTCAGGATTTGCTGGGAGATATTGACGCCTTGAGGGCCAAGGGAACAGAAGGTGAGAATGAGATTGCTGATCGCATGGAGAAGCTCAGAGACGAAATCAATGAACACGTGGAACAAATTGAAAGACTCCAGAACGAGCAAGATAACATGACTGTACGGCTGGACGAGACAGAAAACAAACTTGCCGCTAAAACAGACAGTCTGCGAGAGCGGGAGGAAGAAGTAGAAGCATTGCTGTCGGAAATTTCGGAAATGAGGGAACATCACAGACATAAAATGCAAGAAAGATACTCGAGAGACCATGCCGTAGAGGCTACCGAGAAACTCCAGCAGGAATTATCCAATACCCAAGAACTACTCAAGAGCAAAGACGAGGAGCTTCGAAAGCTGGTCCAAGAAAATATGCATTTAAAGGACAAACTTGACAACATGGAACAGGCTGTCGCCGTTAAAGATGGCGATGGCGATGCCGATGCCGATGCCGATGCCGATGCCGATGCCGATG
>Ga0100391_1001635_pt1 | contig 24568 bp, 18 predicted proteins | sample CryGeymeta201515_FD_81541 | JGI IMG/M metagenome (GOLD analysis project Ga0100391, IMG submission 81541) | Groundwater microbial communities from Crystal Geyser aquifers in Utah, USA - Crystal Geyser metaG 2015-15 | ecosystem: Environmental > Aquatic > Deep subsurface > Groundwater | place: USA... | reverse complement strand
TAATTACGAATATGCTGTTAATTATTTTGAGAATTGTCTGTCAGTTAAAGACAAGCTTTGTCGATTGTTTCCGAATAGTGTTATTGAAATCTCGCTTTGTTCTTTCTTAATCAAGACCAAACTGGATTCTGAGGAATTGAAATCAAAGCTAATTCAAGAAACTTCTGAATCTTCCTCGAAGGTCACTGATACTATTAATCCCCATATCTATATAGCAAAAGTAAATAACCTTCAATCTTTTGCTCATCAAAAGAAAATATCAGAAATAGACTATATCTTCAGTAAGCAGGTATAAGCATCTTCACAAACGGTAAAACCCTTGCATGGAAACCATAAATTGCAAAAAAATAAATCTCTCTTGTATGAAAGATCACATGAACATTTCTCTAACTGGAGAGCATTTGACAGTTAACTGGTGTGCAATATCCTGCAAATTCTCTATCTTTTATCCGATAAAGTCAAAATATAGCCAGACTCTTTAAATGCCTCTAATACAGTTCTTCTTTTAACTTTCGGTATGACACTTCCAATTCCCCGTCCAGTAAGTGTATCTTTGGATTTTCCGATATAGTCGGATACCTTTTGGACGGTATCTTGTCGCTTTTCTTCTGATCCAAAATATTTTTCTCTTTCGTCTTGCTCATGTTCATATAGGATTTGATAGGTTCGTAAGCCAATTGTAGGTTATTCTTATTTAAATACCTAAACTTACCTCATTATATTTTTGTTTGGCATTTCATTAACAAATACTATTCCTTCATGGTTTTTTTGGTTTTGACTTAGGCTTCTCAGGCTCACCAAAAATCAATTCGGCAGCAGTTTTAGGCTTGCTTTCCGGCTTTACCTCAGCTTCGGGAGGATTGCTTATTCCTCGTCCGTCCGATAACCCAGCTTCTTGCTTGCCAGGTAATTTAGCTCTGCGATCACTGTTTGCCTGTCCTTGCCTGACTTCTTCATCAGGCCTTCTATCTGGTCGTTCAGTTCCTTCTTGAGCTGCTCTGGGTTTATTTGCTTGTTGTCCTTCATTGTCTTGATATTCTGATGATAAAAATAATGAATTATGTTCTTTATTTGTAAATAAAGCTCAGTTTTTTTAACAAATGTAAAGATGCTTGGAAATAACTGTCAAAAAAAAGTCTCATTACACCCAGTAAAGAAAAAACATAGCTTGGTCATTTATTTCAGCGATTTAATTTCAGCTTATCAGTTTCTATCTTAGCTGACTAATTCTTGCTCAGAAAAACTTGAGATTTCTTATACAAAACCGTTTTTCCTACTTGCAGGGCAATAAATTGCCTGTCAAAACACAGGCTAATTCCTGCTAAAACCTTTAAAACCCTATTTATGCACCTTACGGATAAAGGCCTCCACTTCGGGCACGCCACCCTGGTAAACGAGGTAGCCGTTATAGGGTTCACGTTCTGTGATTTCGTCATTTACTGGTGTGAGCATCAGGCGTTTTACTTCGTCCGGATCGTCGGTTTGGCCTAAAACCCAGCCCAGCTTGATATAAGCCACTTCGGGCAGCATATTTCCTGCCGGAATAATTCCTTTTGCCATCATATCACGTCCTGTATCGTAAACAAACATATGCACATAGCCCCAAATGGTTTGTAAAGTCATATACATATGGACGCCTTTGGCATGTGCCCTTTCGATTGCCGGATACAATTCTTTATTCACATGTCCAAGGCCGGTACCAACAATAACAATTCCTTTATAACCAGCATCTACCAATGCATCCAGCGTATCGGGCTTCATACCGGGATAATAATAAAGCATCGTTACCTTATCGCTAAAATAGGGCTTGATCACCACATTTTTGTCCTGCCGGCGTTTATTAAAGGTCGTATGGATTGGTGTAATTTCCTTTCGGTTGATCATTGCCAGTGGGGTGTCGCCAATCGTACGGAAGGTAGAGCGATAGCTCGAATGCATTTTGCGAACGCGTGTGCCTTTGTGCAGCAAGCCATACTCATCAGAAGTGGGGCCAAACATACAAACCATCACTTCAGCAATATCCGATTGTCCGGCAGCTTTCATGGCGTGCATCAGGTTGAGTGCCGCGTCGGAGCTGGGCCTGTCGCTGGAGCGCTGCGAACCCACCAGCACAACCGGCACGGGCAAATTCTGACACATAAAAGTGAGTGCAGCTCCGGTATGATGCAGGGTATCAGTTCCATGGCCAATAACAATGCCGTCGATGCCATTTTCGATCTCGCGCCCAATGGCCTTAGCCAAAGCGATGTATTGTTTTGGTCCCATATTTTCACTAAAAACGGCAAAAAGCTTTTCAGTTTCCAGGTTGCAGATATCGGCCAGCTCCGGAACAGCACCATAAAGCTCGCCGGGCGAAAAGGCCGGAATCACTGCTCCTGTGCGGTAATCGAGGCGCGATGCAATGGTTCCTCCTGTGCCAAAAAGCTTCACTTTGGGCAAGCCGGGCGTCACAGGAAATTCCTTTTCAGGGATTTTGTAGTTAGCCTTTTTATAGCCCGTTTCCTTCATGGTATTAACGGTCTTCACGTCAATACCAATATTGTAACCGGTAATGATTTTCAGTACAATATGCTGGTCATCATCATTTTCGGATCTTGGCAATACCGTTCCGGTAAAAGTGCCTCTGCTGGTTTCGATGGTAGCCTGTCCCCAGACGCGTGTATTGTATTTTTTGAGCAACTCCAGTGCTGCACCTTTATATCCTTGAAAAATATCTTCGCTCATGCTAAAGTGATTTTACTGTTTTTGCCAATTCCGTTAAATTGATATTTCCTGTTGCAAGCTTTCTGAGTTGTCCCATGATCCAATTGAATCTGTCTTCGGGTTTTCCTTTCTTCTTTGGATCAAATTTGCCAGCGATATAAGGTAACTTTGAAATAATTTCCGCTTCCGGAATGCTTTTGAACTTCATGCTGTTGAGCACCGATTCAAACTCCATGCGCGGATGGGCAGCCAGCTCGTAAATCATCTTTTCGGCCAGCCGGTATTCCAATCCTTTCTGCTTGAGGAAGTCAAACAAATGATAAACCGTGCGGTATTTAAAAGCACTGTTTTTATGTTGACCCATCGCATGTTTCAAAGTATGCCCAACAAAAGTTCCGGCATAGCGGGCAGGCACTTGCAATTTTTCCGTCAGATCGCGAATAAGCGGATACAAATTCTTTGAAAAAATATAAGTGTAGGTATCTTCCGGCACTTCCCAGGCCTTGAGCTGGTGGTAATGATCAATCACCTCTTCGGGAAGCTGGCTGCGTAATTTTTCAATTTGCACATCTTCCAACGGAATTGGTGCGCTGTCTGTATCGGGATACATGCGATCAGCACCTGGCAACACCCTTTCGAAAATGGTAGTGCCGTCAGGAAGTGACTTTCTGGTCTCCTGCGGAATACCTTCCAAAGCCATTTTGCAACGTTCTTCGATGGTTTCGAGAGCAGTAGCCATATCTTCTTCCGGACCCCAAATCAGCAGCAAAGCATCATCTGGGTCGGCCTTAACCAAGGTGCCAAGTTTTTGCCATGCCTCAAAAGTAAGTCCGGGCTCAATCATCTCGCTATGCAGCAAATGTGGCTTTTCAATGCAGGCAATCACCTTCAGTCTGTCGCTTAGCTCATTCACAAAACTTTGTCCGGGCTGAGTAAAATGCGAGAGTGCCCCTTTGAATCCAGGCAGCTTAATCAATTGAAACCAAGCTCCTTTTTGTTCAGCTTCTGCTATTAATGCTACTTGCTCCGGAATATCATTCGCAAGGATACTTTTGTTTTTTATTTGCCAGCCTTTAGGTTCTTTGATTTGCTTCAAGAGCTGATCGCGCAGAAGCAGCAGCGACCATTGTCTGAAAGCTTCATTATGGGTAAGCTCGGGAATCCATTTGGTATGCGCTACACCTTTAATTTCGACACGTGTGCCGCCTTTGCAACTTACATTTACATCTTGTCGTCCGGCACCCATGCCAGTGCGTACCTTGCCTGTGCTGCGATTGAGGAAGCGGATATAGTCGCATGCCTGCTTCACCTCATCGGGATTCATGCATTCTGGATAGGTAACCGTTTCGATGAGCGGCATACCCAGCCGGTCGGTCTTGTAAACACGGGTATGGCCAATATCCGAAATCTCGCGGCAAGAATCTTCTTCGATACTCAGCTGGATAAGCCGGATCTTTTTGTGCGGCAGTGGAATTTCGCCTTCCACGCCAATAATGGCTGTGCGTTGAAAACCAGTAGGAATGCTGCCATCCAGGTATTGTTTTCGGGTGATGTGTACCTCTCCAACAACATTGAGCTTCGATAACAGAGAAATTTCTATTGCAATATCCAAAGCCTGTCTGTTGATTGGGAAAGGAGGTGTATCGTCCACTTCATAAGTACACGCTGTTGGATTTTTAATGCGGTAAACGATTTCTTTTCGCGTTTTGAATTCCATCAGGGCTGTGCCATCGTACTCGCCCAGCTCGCTGAGTGTGGGGCGCATATGCCTGATGATTTCGGCATCGTAATCGTTGCTGTGATTGAAAACACCTGCCGGACAATGGCAGAACAATTTTTTATTGGTGAGCAGCTGTTGGTGAACCTCCAGACCCGACATAAATCCAATGCGGTCGTAGGTTTGCTGTGTTGCCTGTTTACGAGACACATAACCGGCCTGCTGGCGGGTTTGTTCGTAATGGGATTTGGCATCAAAAGGTTTGATCATATCGCGCTAAGCTTTGCTGAAACAGTTTTGAAACTTGTAAAAGTAGCAGATTTTTTGCTTGGTATTACGATAAATTGATTCTAAATAGCGCCCCGAATGGATTTACTTGAATAGACGCACAGCCCGATTCCAAGAGCATTCTGAAAACTTGTGTTTTGAAAAGTCGGCAGAAAGCTTAGTCTTCTTTCCGGGCAATTTGAGCACGCAGGGGATGCAGTAAATTTTGATATTCAATCAGTTCCATCTTAACACTTCCCACAATCACGGTAGCTTCGGCCAATATGGGCAGGTGATTTTCATCGTCTGTAACCCATACGTGAACCGGATAAGCATCAGCAAACACATTACCGGTAGCCATCATTGGAGCAAACCTCAAGCACCTGAAAGTGCCTAATGAAGTTTTGATGTACTCGGTACCTTTGTATTTTACCTTACTGATATAGACGGAATCATCCAGAAAAAAATCAACAAAATAATTGCTGTCGGCATCAAAATCATCAAGGTTGAGGGTACGCATAAAATACAAGGCAGAAACAAAATCCTGAACGTTTTCGGGTGTTTCCTTTGTGGCTGTGCGGCTTATTGCCTTACGTTCGGTATGGTAAAAATATACATCATCGTCCTTCACATAGCCTCCCTCGCGTGTGCGTCGCACAAATAAATAAGGTACTAATGCCTCTTTGTCAACAAAAGATTCGAAGCGGTCGCGTACTTTGAAAAACCAATTGAAAGCCCCTTTACTTTTTCCTTCGCCCACTATATGCCAAACTTCCCTGTCGAAGAATTTTTTGTTGTGTGTTTTTACTTCAATAGTAGCTTCGCCAGCCATCACATCACCAGTAATCATGGAGCTGTAATACACGCTGTATCTTACAAATTCGTCCTCACCAAATGCATTATTGGGATGTTGCCGCAATTGCTGCGCTGTAGCATCTCGAAAAGTGTTAAATGACACCAGCAAAACCAACAGAACCAACTTTAATAGCAGGCTTTGATTTTGTTGAGAAATGTTATATTTTGAAGCTGATGTCATAAAATTAGTTTGAATTTGCATTTAGCAATGCTGCTGCTTTAGCTGTTTTTGTAATTAATACTGCTATTTATTTCGAGCAATTTTTGAAGGATTTTGTCTGGCATCAAAAACGTCCATAATTTTTATAAATCTTTTTTTTCGTCCAATGTATAGATTAGGTTATAGTTCTTGAAAACCAGATATCTGTAAGTAATTTTTCTATGTTTCAGAAAATCTTCCTCCTGACCAATATGTGGCGTTTCTGCGAGCCTGTTTGGTTCATTAATAATTCCTTTTACAAGTTTTCCGGCAACTCTTTAGCCTGCTTTCCTGACATAAAATTCATAAATTTCATCAAGTTGATTCTCTGCAAATTAAGACCAAATAATTTGAAATGTCATTATTCATATTTGGCTAAAAGTTCTGAACTGCTTTTATGGCGTTTGTTTCGGAAATCCAACTCAGACTGATTAATTCGTTCTTCCAATTCATCTTGTGTTAAGGGTTTTAAAATACGATCGCCAGAAGCATTCTTTTCCTTTTGTAATAATTTTTCTAGTCTGGAAATTGCTTCTTTGCTTTGCAGGTTAAAAAATACTGAACAAATTCTATTCTTCTGGCTTCTAAGTTCATTTTATTCAGCTTTTTATCAAAGTTGCAAAATTATCAATTTTTAAATCCCCACTTTTTCGAATTAGCAGATCTTATAGTTTAATACCTCCCTGAAAGCAAACGCCTTTGCCTGCCAGATATTGCTAATCAATCTTTTTAAAAATCAGGGATTGACCATTTTCAGTATTTAAAATCAACCTGTTGCTTTTAATAATAAAATTGAATGTTTGCTGGTCGAGCTGGGCACGAAAATCGTCTGAGCCCTTCATTTCAGGACAAGCCATCATAGTACTTGCCAAAGTTCCAAAACGGATGACATCGCCGCTGGTTTCAATACTTCCCATGATGCGGTTACAACCATCATGGCCACCAATACGCTGCTCATCCACAAATATTTCCATTTGGGGCAACCCTATTGAGTAAGATTGCAAATCGGCTTTTTGGCCGTTAATATTATCCAAAACCCAAATGTCATGCAATCGCATATCAGCCGCTTTATCGGAAGCTTCAACTACCATCTCCTTCTCTGATGTTTCATCCCGTGGAGGCATTTTACTGCTCTTGCACGATAATATTGAGGCCAACATCAAAACCACAATACTCGAGTTAATCCATTTCATGCTATGCTATTTTATGATTAATTTAACTAAATAGAGCTTTTGCAGGCTTTTGAGGCGCAACACATAAACTCCGGGTTTCCGATTAGCAATCTTCATGCCATTAATTTGCTGATTTGCCGGCCATGCCATTTCACTGATTAAGTTTCCATTGAGATCAAACAACGCTAGCATGGAATTTTCAGATAGAGCCTCGGGAAGCACCAAGCGCACCGATTCGGAAGCTGGATTTGGGTAAACAGATAGTTCAGCGATTTGTGATTCTCTAACTGAGCTACAGTTATTTACGACAAGATACTCCTGCACATAAACACTATCGCTATAATTGCCCTGATTCACCTTGAGGCTCACCGGCCAAATTCCGGGTATGGTATAGCTTACCATTGGATTGCTGCTTGTGAGCGAATTGGCCTGTCCACCTTCAAAGGTCCATGAATAGGTTTCAGGATTTCCAATTCCATCAAAATAAAATTGCACCTCCTGATTCATACAAACGGTTCTTTTTTCGGATCCAAAACGCGCAGATACAGGTGCTTGTGCATAATCCAAAAACTCCAGATAAGTTAGCATCAATTGTGTAAGGCTACTTCCGGGTTCCGCCTGCAAACCACCAAATTCCATTGAAGTTGCAATGGCTTTATAACTGCCGGAATCAATGGCTGCCACAAAATTCAAATTTGTTTCAGGATCAACAAGCCAGGGTTGTGCAGGCTCAAGCGGCAAAAGGTTTTCACACAAAGCCTGATCGCCCTGATAAGTAAATCGCATCCCATCTGTCGGACTTCCGGATAAACCCACCAAGGTATCTGCCGGATATTGCACACCATCCATATACCCTTCTGTACGAAGTAGTTCCCTGAGTTGCGTTGGAGGACTCATAAAGAAAAATGATCCTCCTTCTAAATAAAGGCTGCCCCCACCACGCAAAAAATCAGACAATAAATCATCCTCAGCCGCAGTAAGTGTGTGATAGTTAGGCATCACTCCAAGTGTTAAAAATGCAATTTCATAATTAAACAATGAAGAATCAATGGCTTCATAACGGCTATAATCGATTGCATTAATGGCTAATTCGCGCTGCAATATGGGACTCGAATTATGATTACGATCCAAATCAATCAGGGCAATTTCGCTTTCCCCAATTTGAAGGCGATCGCGAGCGGATAAAAGCAATTGTTCTTCCGATGACAATTCCGCTAACAATTCAACTGACCTGCCCTGAGGTGCAGCAGTAGTGGTCTGGATCAGGTATTCCATATGGATGAGTTGCTGATTTCCAAGGGCTTCAATAAACTGAATGCTATCGCTGATCAACACCACAAAAGGATCGTCCAGATGCAGGACAAGCTCCAGATCTTCAATAGTTTTCGTTCCAAGATTATGTAATTCATATACCAGTCGTGCCTGTTCACCGGCTTCGAGCAGTTGGTTGTCGTCGTCTATCACCAATGGCGGGTAAAGTATGGGCAACGAAAAAGCTGTTTCGAAGGATTGTTGAGTCAAAATTTCACTACCATCAACTTCAGCCACAATATTAATGGCAACATCTTGGATGGAAGCATCATCCGGTTGAATAACAGCAGCGTTCCGTATCCAAAGATCTGATTCTCCTTCCATTATAAGCTCTTCGGGAAGCGAGCTTTGAAGTTGAAAACCTGTGCTGGCTGCAAGTAATTGCAGCGAAGTGATTTCGATCGTTTGATTGCCAAGATTTTGAAGATAAATATCTAAAGCAGTAGGTGATGAAGTAGCTACATAAGACTCACCATCAGCTAATGACAGCTTCAAAACAGGGCCGCCTGTAACAAATATCGGTTGCTCCGAAAAGCCTCTTTGGGCATCAGTCATGCGCAGTGTGGCATTGCCAAAGTCGGCACTGCCACCAACCCAGTTCAATTGTTGATTCTGATTGATTGATAGTCGCTGCAAATTCGCTCCCGGTGTAAGTGTCAACAAGAGATTTTCAGGAAGAATTTGTCCGGAATAGTTTGAATAATGCGGCTTTGACTGGCGGGAATTTTCCAGCCCGGCAAAACCCAAACCAATCACAGGTAAAATTTCAACATCGGATGGGAGGGTCTTGTAATGGAATTTTATTTCCCCATCAGGGAAAAGTATTGCGCTAAACTCAAGACTTGATGCTGGGGAGCCTCCGCTGATCTGCCATTGCAATAAAAGACTATCAGCATTAGCGCTGAAGCCTATCCTGTCGGAAGCACTCAGTAAGCCCAAATCCTGATTCATATAAGCTGCAATAATTTTAAGCTGGCGCAGGTAAAGTTCATCATACAACAAATAATAATAGGGCATATCTTCAGGTTCAAACATCAGATAACCATCCACATGCATATAAAGTGTATCGTAGCTTTGTCCTGCAAAAGTAAAGGAAAAAGGCAAAGGAACAGTCGCATAACCCTGATCCTCATCAGCCACCGGAAGTATTGTCGTTTGCACTTCCGGATAGGGTTTTATCTGAGCCGACTCGATGTAATCAGGCAAGATTTGCCAACTGAAAGGAGCCTCACCCGAAACAGCTTGCAGATTGATAATAGTATCATCAAAAGCATTAATTCCAATTCGCTCATCGGGCAAAAATGAAGGAGGCTCTGATTGAGGAGTTAGTAACACTGAAGCGTAGGTAGTTCCATTGTTTCGGATAGCCTTGGGCACAAAATCAGCCTCAAGTTCCTGAGTCAGATTTTCCTGCTCATATTCGTGCAGACTCATGTATTGCAGCACCCCTGACCCTGCACTATCAGGATCTTTCTCATCAATCAGCAAAAAGAAACGCGCTGGCTGGCCGGCAGGCACATAGCTTAGTAATTCACTGATATCCAGACCAAATTCGAGAGGCTCGTTGGCATCAATTCCTCTGCCCCGCATCGGATAATCACCACCCTGAAACTTAAAATGGGTAAAACTGATGGTGTGTTCGGGTATATGACGGGAAGTATCGGTACTTACGCCTGCTCTGATACGGATTTTTTCGCGCGAATTATACTTGAGGCTTGCTTTGATGGTAAGTTTTGGATGCCATTGCAGCTCAGGAAACATCACTTGCACGCTATTGTTCCAAATGCCGCCTTCTGCTCCATAATCCATGGCCAGTGTGCGATACATCAGGTAAAAAAAGCCATCATCACCCCAACTCTGACCATAAGAATTCACTGCTTTAAGCGCACCAAATTCCCAGTCGCGCATATCTACGATGCCATCTCCGGTGATATCAAGATGGTTTGTGTATTGCCCGTCCTGGTTGATATCAAAACGGATGGAATCGTTATAACCGACGATGGTCATGGCATGGGTGGCATCAGGCCCAAAACGAAGGAAAGTATGTTTCCCGGCCTCCGGACTATCAGCAGGAATTACTTGCAAGCCATAAGCCAATCCGGCATAAAAATTAGCCACACCGCCAGTTTCAGCACCTTCGAGGTGGTTGTGCAGCCAGTGTTTGAGTACTTCCAGCCCTTCAGGCGTGCCGGCACGAATTGATGCCGCTCCGCTGATACGGTTTGTCATAGCATTATAGTAAACCTCGTAACCGCTTGGCCAATAATAACTATCATCGAGTTCAATTGGTCCGTAAAGTAATTCGTTGGGATTTCCTGCATCATAAAGCAAATCGAAGGTGTGAAAATAGCTCACGCCTTCACCATAATAAGGCGCAGCGGCGTTCATGAAATTCCATACAAAATGATCAGGATATAAATGAATGGAAGTATCAGAAGCAACATTTCTCAGGCGATTTATTTCATAGGTAAAATTATACCCCACAATAGCTGCCTGTCCGCAGGATGCACCCTGTTGCCTGAAAACAGGCCGTAAAAAAGGTAAAGTTGAATTATCAACCGAAACAGGCAAGGTCGATTTCTGGACAATATGCTCGCTTGTAAGAACAGGAAAATCAGGGAAATACATTTCTTGTTGATAGATTTTTTGTAGGCCATTCGGAAAAGTTTGGGTTTGTTGACCCAATAAGCTGAATGGCAAAATCAGCATAGCGAGTAAAATGAGGTGATAGTGAGTGCTTTTTCGCATGAAAAATCTTGTTAGTTAGTTTGCGCCTGCATCAGTAAGCGAAAACTTAAACAACAAAAATAATAGAAAATCAATCTTCAGCAAGATCAATTCAGTTTTCGGTAAAAGCGTTTAGTGAAACAACCCACTTATTTGTATGCACTTAGGTGTTTTCTGTTTGCCGCTTGTCATAAAATTATACTACTTTTGAATCTCACTGCTTGCTATTTTTTACCAATCAAATAATTATGAACAAGCTCGATCACACAAATTTCGTACTACGTCAACTTGATTTTCAACAAGTTGAAACACTGGTTTCCTGGGCAGCTGCCGAAGGCTGGAATCCCGGGCCTTATGATGCCACAGCTTTTTGGAAGACTGACTCACAAGGTTTTGTGGGATATTTCATTCAAGATGAATTGATAGCAGGTGGATCGATTGTTTCTTATGATGGCCTGTTCGGGTTTATGGGTTTTTTTATTGTAAAGCCCGAATATCGCTCCAAAGGGTTAGGCAGACAACTTTGGCTTAGCCGGCGCGATCGCTTGCTGTCGCGACTTAAACCTGGCGCTTCCATTGGTATGGACGGCGTTTTGGCCATGCAGGACTTTTATCGCAAAGGTGGCTTTGAGCTGGCTTTTCGCGACGAACGTTATGAACGTAAAGGCGAAGCTTTTTCAACCTCCGGGAATATAATCCCTTATTCAGCTGCTCATTTTGATAAAGTGTTAAAATTTGATACACAATGCTTTGGATTTCAGCGGGCTGAATTTTTGCGCCATTGGCTTCAGCTTCCCGAAAGCCAGCCATTCACTTTTATTGAAAATCAGGAATTGAAAGGCTATGCCTTGTTGCGCAAAGCGGGAACAGGCTATAAAATCGGACCGCTTTTTGCAGAAACTTTTCCCGTTGCCGAAGCACTTTATCGCGCTTGCCTTGACGCCGTCCCACACCAATCCGTCTTTTTGGATATTCCGGTCACTAATCCCGATGCTGTAAAGCTGGTAAAAAAATATCAGGCTGAATATGTTTTTGAATGCGGCAGGATGTATTTTGGTAAACCACCTGAGTTACCGGTGCATAAGATATTTGGCATCACCACATTTGAGTTGGGATGATTTAAAATGCTTTTTAAGTTCATCACAAACGAAATCCTTTTCCGGTTATAATGCTTAATTTTGCAGCTCATCAAAATAGAAAGCAAGTTCATGGAAAAAGAACGTACCAATATACTGATGCGCAAGCCCGAATGGCTGAAAACCAAAGTGCCTGCCGGAAAGACTTACCTTTCTGTAAGAGCAATCGTTGATCAGCACAAACTACACACCATCTGCACCAGCGGCCATTGCCCCAATATGCACGAATGCTGGGGAAGAGGTACTGCCACCCTGATGATTTTGGGCGACATCTGTACCCGTTCGTGTGGCTTTTGTAATGTAAAAACCGGTCGTCCACTGCCCGCCGACTGGCAGGAACCTGATCGCGTTGCAGAAAGCGTTAAACTGATGAAGCTCAAGCATGTGGTGCTTACCTCTGTAGATCGTGATGATTTGAAAGATGGTGGTTCTGAAATTTGGGCGCTCACCATCAAAGCCATCAAAAGAGAAAGTCCGGGCACGACCATGGAAACCCTGATCCCGGATTTCGACGGACGTGAGGAGCTCATCATGAAAGTGGTGGAAGCCGGTCCGGAAGTGATTTCGCACAACCTGGAAACCGTTCGCCGTATGACGCCCTGGGTGCGTAGCCGCGCCAAATACGACCTCAGTCTGAAAGTGTTGAAAACCATTGCCGAAGCCGGCGTCATTGCTAAGTCGGGCGTGATGCTTGGTTTGGGAGAAACACAAGAAGAAGTGCTCGAAACCATGCGCGACATACGCGCTACCGGAGCCACCGTTATGACAATCGGCCAATACCTGCAACCTACTCGTAACCATCTGCCTGTGAAAGAGTTTGTGAAGCTGGAGGTGTTCAAAATGTATGAAGAAGAAGGCCTAAAAATGGGCTTCCGTCATGTGGAAAGCGGTCCAATGGTACGCAGTTCCTATCATGCTGAAAAACATATTTTGTGATGCACGAACAACTCCTTTTCACTGATCTTGGCACGATGGATTACCAGCAAGCCTGGGATTATCAGGAAACTTTGTTTCAGGAGCTGATCAAAAACAAAGACAGTCGATCAGATGCCGGGCATTTGTTGTTTGTGGAACATCCGCATGTTTATACGCTGGGCAAAAGTGGCAGCGAAACAAATCTGCTGGTGAATGAAGATTTTCTGCGCGCAAAAGGAGCATCTTTTTACCGCATTAATCGCGGAGGCGATATCACCTATCATGGGCCCGGACAAATTGTTGGCTATCCCATAATCAATCTCGACCGTTTTATAATTGGCGTGCGGGAATATATTTTTCGGTTGGAGGAAGCAGTAATCCGCACACTGGAGCAGTTTGACATCGCAGCTTCACGCCTTGAAGGTGCTACCGGCGTGTGGCTCGACCCGGAAGTAAAAGGCAAATCACGGAAAATTTGTGCTATTGGGGTTAGAGCCAGCAGAGGTGTTACCATGCACGGATTTGCCTTTAATGTGAACACTGATTTACGGTTTTATGAGTACATCAATCCCTGTGGATTTACGGACAAGGGAGTAACTTCGATGGAAAAAGAGCTGGGGACAGCTCAGGATATTGAAAAAGTAAAAACAGTTCTTAAATCAGCATTTGCAGTAGTCTTCGATAGTAAATTCCAGATAGCCTGAATAATTTTGCTGAAGCAATAAAAAACCCTTATCTGGTTTTTACCAGCCGAAGCACTTCCACATTTCCTTTTCCATCGGCAAGCTGCAGCAAATAAATCCCAGCCGAAAGCTGTTCCAGATTGGTTTCAAAATGATTCTTTCCGGCAATTGCATCAAACTTCTGGCTGCTTTTCAACTTTCCCTGCATATTAAAAATATTCACCTGCATTCCGGCCGGCCGGCTTAAATAAAAATCCAATAACAGCCTGTTGTGTGCCGGATTAGGGCTTATTTTAGCCAAAAATGGTTTTGCCCAATTTTCGTTGAGGTCAAGCACTTTATCCACCCTCAGATCTAATACTACCGGCAAATGATCCGACATTTGATGAAGCGCTGATGCAATTTCCTCAGAAACCGCAGTGTTCGCAGGGTTTACAATACTGCCATTGAACCTGTTACCATCCTGCCCAAAAGCCTGATACGAATCCGTGACATACCTTACATCATTTGTTCCAAACCTCACTTCATCCGAGATGAGGATAAAGTCGAAACGATCGTCCATGCCTCCCGAAGAAGCACAACCGTTGGAGCTGGTATTGGTTGATTGTGTGTGTATTCCGGCAAAAGCTGAGTTGTTGTGCCAAGAGCCGTTTTGCGAGATCGGATCCAGAAAACGCATATCGATATTAGCATAATTTGTGATCGTCTGATAGGCTGCTTCAGCACCCGAATATACATTAAAATCACCCATAAACAAGATGTTCTCGCTGGTGTAATGCTGCTCTAAAAACTGCATCACCGAAGTTACCTGCACCTGACGTGTGGCAGCATCATCTTCATCACTACCTGCTTTTAGGTGGGCCACCACACAAACCACAAAAGCGGTATCGCCAAGAGCCAGATCAACCGAATTATAATATAACTCGTACACATCAATATCTCTAACATATTGCTGAGCAGTATATTGTTGTTTCAACTTAAGCTTGCGCGAATCATAATAAAGCATATTCACAATGCTCGAACCGGCCTGATTACGCACTCCAGCTTTTTGATAATAATCCTTTCCGTCAACATTTAAAGTGTTCTGCATCAATTGGTTTTGTACTATTTCGTTGGCTGAAATCTCATTAACGGTAAAAATATCCGGTTGCACCTCATCCAGGATGGTTCGCAGGTGCATATTTTTGTCATCCACATTATTGTTAATATTTGTACACCAACTCGTTACAACTCCATAATAAAGCAGATTATAATGCATTACTCTCAGGGTATCCTGTGCCAGCATATAGTTTCCGGCAAAAAGCAGCGCAAAAAGAAAGAAGAAATTTTTCATACGTTTTACTTGAAAGGCAAAAGTAAGAAAAGCAGGCAGAAAGCGCTGATAAAAGAACAGGCAGATTTCGATAAAAACAAATGACCTTATCTTTGCCCGCATGAATCAGGCAGAAAAATGTTTTCAGGAAATGGATAAGCTCGGTAAATCCGGCATCCCTTTTTTGTTTATCCTGGATTTTGAGCTGCAAAAACCACTTGTCGTTCCAATTGATGAACTGGATGCGCAAAAAATCCGCTTTCAAATCAATGGTAACGGATTTGATTATACACCCGTTGAAAAACTCAGGGAAACACCATTTTTCCATGCTTTAAAAGCTGATGAAGCTCATTATCACAAAGCTTTTGAGCAGGTGATGCATCATCTTCGGCGGGGCGATACCTATTTGCTTAATCTAACCATGCCCGTAGCGGTTGAAACAAACCTCGATCTGCTTCAGATCTTCGCGCAGAGCAAGGCAAAATACAAACTTTGGATAGCAAATGAATGCGTTGTTTTTTCGCCGGAAACATTTGTCACTATTCAAGCGGGCATAATCAGCACTTTTCCGATGAAAGGAACCATACAGGCTGATCGTGAAGGTTCTGCACAAGAATTGCTTGATGATCCAAAGGAAAAGGCCGAACACTATACCATTGTTGATTTGTTGCGCAACGATTTGAATAGCGTTGCAGAAAAAATTCGGGTGAATGACTTTAGATTTTTACAAAAAGTTGAAACCAACCGGGGTGCTTTATGGCAAAGCAGCAGCCGGATCAGTGGTGTATTGCGACATGATTACAGACAAAATCTGGGTACTATCTTTCAAAAACTTTTGCCAGCAGGATCCATTACAGGAGCGCCGAAAAAACGCACTATCGAAATCATCCTGCAGACCGAAAACTACTCAAGAGGCTATTACACCGGTGTGATGGGTATTTTCGACGGACAAAATGTGGATAGTGGTGTGATGATTCGTTTTGTGGAGCAAACAAAGAATGGACTTGTTTATAAGGCAGGTGGCGGTATCACAGTAAACAGCAAAGTTGATACAGAATTTAAAGAACTTTTAGAAAAAGTTTACCTGCCTTTTACTATACAAGCAGCTAAAAAATGAAAGCAAATGTCGTATCACATTGAATTTCCACTGCTGGAAAGCATACTGCTGATCGATGGCAAGTTTCCATTGTTGGAATACCATCAGGCCAGGATGGATTATTCATCCGAAAGCTATTTTGGCCAAACGATAAAACATGCATTAAAAGATTGGTTAGCAGTGTTTCCCGTTCCTGCGCATGGGAAGTATAAATGCAGAATACTTTACGGAAAAACAATGCAACAACCCGAATATCATCCCTATCAATTAAAAGCCATCAAAAGTTTAAAGCTTTTCGAAGCCAACGAACTGGATTACAACTTAAAATATATTGATCGCGCTGCCTTAAATAAACTTTTTGAATCAAAAGGTGGTGCTGATGACGTACTTTTAATAAAACAGGGGTTGATTACAGACACCTCCTATTGTAATATTGCCTTTTTTGATGGAGATGAATGGTTTACGCCTGCCCAACCCTTACTCAAAGGTGCACGAAGAGCATTTCTGCTCGATCAGGGTTTAATCAAAGAAGCTGATATTAAAGTGGCAGACCTGGAGGATTTTAGTCATTTCAAATGCTTTAATGCCATGATTGGATGGGATGAAGCAGTAATGGGCGAAGTGGAGGCAATACATAACACGAAAGTTTAATGTTCAGGAAAAATTCTGCTTATATTTCAGTTGCCACCTTTAAGATTTGAAACACGCTCCATAATAAACATATTTTTTGTTTAATGTTTTTCAACTTATTTTAAACAATAAGAGCTGCGCATTGTTTTTGATAGCAAACATATTATCATGCGTAAAATACTAATTGTTGGTGCCGGAGGAGGCATCGGGAAAGCAATAGCTGAGCAGCTGAGCGAAGCTGGTCACGAACTTTTTTTGATGAGCAGTCAGCCTGAAACGCTTTCGCATCTTGAAAATGCTACCATGCTCAATGCCGGTTTCATGTCGGACGATTGGAAAGGTGAAGATTTTCCGGAAACACTGGATGGTTTGGTTTACTGTCCGGGAACAATCAACCTAAAGCCTTTCAGGGCATTGAAGCCGGAAGCTTTCAGAGCAGATTTCGAAATCAACGTGATAGGAGCTGTTAAAGTGCTTCAGGCAGCATTCAAAGCCCTTAAAGCCGGCAACAATCCGTCAGTAGTACTTTTTAGCACGGTAGCTGTTTCTCAGGGAATGTCGTTTCACAGCAGTGTGGCAGCCTCCAAAGCCGCTGTGGAAGGATTAGCCAAATCGCTGGCAGCCGAATGGGCGCCTACCATCCGTGTTAATGTAATTTCCCCCTCGCTTACAGATACCCCATTGGCAACCAAATTATTGGGAAGCCCCGAAAAAGAAGAAGCCTCAGCCAAACGCCATCCATTGCAACGCGTTGGCAAAGCAAGCGATATTGCTGCAGCAGCAAGCTTTTTACTTTCGGAACAAAGCAGTTGGATAACAGGACAAACAGTCGGCGTGGATGGAGGTCTTTCGCAATTGAAACCCTGAAAAAATGAGAAGCTTAAAAACCTTGCTTCCATCAGATTTTGAACAAATGGAAAAGCATTACCGCACCCATTTTTTCAATAGTCTTACAGGATTTAAAAGTCTCAATCTGGCAGGTACTCAAAATGAAAAGGGTCAAACTAACCTGGCGGCATTTTCGCAAGTGATACATCTGGGAGCTGATCCTTCGCTAATTGGCATAATTGTGAGGCCTGCCTCTGTGCCGCGGCATACACTTCAAAACATAAATGAAACGGGGATTTTCACACTCAATCATGTTAATGAAAGTTTTGTGCGTAAGGCTCATCAAACCAGCGCACGCTATGCTGATGACATTTCGGAATTTGAAGCAGTTGGTCTCACTCCTTTCTACAGCGAAAACATCAAAGCACCTTATGTGCAGGAAGCTGACATCAGAATTGGTCTTAAATCAGTTGAACAAATATTGATTCAAGCGAATCAAACCCTATTGATTGCCGGTGAAATAATAGAAGTGATACTACCACCGGAAATTGTAAAATCAGATGGTTTTATCGACCTGAACCAAGCCGGAAGCATTACCGTTTCGGGGCTTGACGCATACCTGAGCACAAAAAAAATTGCCCGCTTCAGCTATGCAAAACCCGGCAAGCCACTCGAAAATATTACCTATTGATGCGCTGGTTGGGTATTGATTTTGGCGCTAAAATGGCTGGTACAACGGCTGTTTGCTTTCAGGAAAACGAGCGTTTGCAAGTTGTTCAGTCACGTAAAAAACAGGATGCCGATGCTTTGGTTAAAGAGCTGATCGGGCAATTGAATCCTGATTTTGTATTTATCGATGCGCCACTTAGTCTGCCGCATGCCTACCAATCGGAAGGCAGCGATTTTTTCTACCGCGAAGCCGACAAAAAACTTGGTGCCATGTCGCCCATGTTCCTGGGTGGATTAACGGCACGTGCCATGCAGCTGGCCTTTTGGTGTGAAGCATCCAATCTTGCTGCTAAAGAGACTTATCCAGCTTATACGGCACGTTTGCTTTTTGGTAAAACAGTAAAAGATGAGGAAAGAAAACAACACTTGCTTCGCTGGTTGGCAGCACATAAAATAGAATTTGAGGCTGCCTCTTTGGTAAGCAATCATGCCGTTGACAGTGTATTAGCCTGGATTTCGGGAAAACGTTTCACGGAAGGAGATGCAACTATAACTGGTAATCCCGGGGAAGGATTAATCTATTGTTAATAGTCGGTTCTATTGTAAGCCATCAGTGGCTGATTGATCTTAAAACCTTATACAGCTGCTCTATCTGAAGCGGCTTTTCTAAAAACGCAACACAACCAGCTTCCCTGGCTCGTATTTTATCTTCTGTTTGCTGAAAAGCCGAAAGTGCAATTACAGGGATTTGCGGATGCTTATTGTGAAGCACTTTGGTAGCTTCAAATCCATCCATAACAGGCATTTTCAAATCCATTAGTACCACATCGTACCTATTGTTTTCGACCAGTCCGAGCACCTCATTTCCGCTGTGGGCATGATCGATGTGCTGACAAATCGGCTCAAGGCTAAATTTTATCAACTCAAAATTGTCTGTTTCATCTTCTGCAACCAAAATACGATCAAAAGACAAAGCTGAGGTTTTTACTGCCACAGGTTTTTCGTAAAGTTGTTGCGAAACCTTAACAGGTATCGTAAAAGAAAACTTACTCCCTTTGCCCGGTTTGGATTGCAGGAAAAGCTCACCTTGCATCAATTCCACCAATCCTTTAGCAATACTCAAACCCAAACCATTACCACGTATAGCTTTCATCTGAGCATCATCTCCGCGGTAGAAGCGATCAAAAATCTTTTGCTGTTCCGCTTCAGGAATTCCCATTCCGGTATCTTTCGCATAAAACAACAATTCATTGTTCCGCTGTTCGCACCCAAAATGAATACTTCCCTGCTCCGTATATTTCAAAGCATTGGAAATGAGGCCTGAGAGCACTTGCCTGATTTTCCCTTTATCAGCCTCCACCGCAATATCAGGTGCTTCTTCAAGGATCAGATCCAAAGATTTTTGTCCTGCCTCAGGTTCAAATGTATCCCTTAAATCCAAAAGTAAGTCCTTAACATTGAACCTAAAAGTTTCAAGCGGCATGCTTTCTGAATCCATGCGTGAAATGGCCAGCACATCGTCAATGATATGCAAAAGTTGCTCTGAATTGCTATTGATTGTACGGATAAATTTTTCCTGCTGTTCGGGTGGATAACCCATTTCGAGCAATTCGGCAAAACCAATAATTGCATTGAGTGGCGTACGAATTTCGTGGGAAAGGTTATTGAGGAAAGAGGTTTTTAGCTTATCACTTTCTTCCGCCTTTTCTTTGGCATTAACCAAATCGCGTTCCATGCTTTTACGCTCGGTGATATCCATCACAATGCCAATTAAGCCATCAATCTGGTTGCTGCTGTCAGGGAAAGGCGATTTGGTGATAATAGCTTCACGCAAGCTGCCATCTTTGAATTGAATGGTGCGTTCGAGAATTTGTTGTTGCTCTTTTCCGCTAAAGATAGCCTGATCGCTCAAACTACGCTCAAAGGGATCGGCTTCAAAAGGCAATTCGAATATTTTCTTACCAATCATTGATTCTTTTGTGATGCCGTAGAAACGCTCAAAAGCTTTATTCACACCAAGGTAAACGCCATCGCGATTCATGTAAAACAGCGGATTGGGAATAGAATCCAGCAGTCTTTCAATAAACCTGTTTTGATTTTGAATTTCTATTTCCTGTTTCTTGCGATGACTGACATTGCGCACGATGGCCAGCACTTCCGTATCGCTGCTTTTTACCATACGCACATCGAACCAGCTTTGATGATGACCCAAACCCAGTGCATATTCAAAAGAAACCAACTCGCCCGATTGCAAGGTTTTGGTAAGGCTATCATTTAATCGCTCCGCTAAATCGCGAGGGACAAGTGAGCGAATATTTTTTGACAAAGCCGTTTTTTCGTTCCACAGTTTGTTGTTTCCTTCCCGATTACCAACAGCATCCACTACCAGCCCATCGGGATTCATCGAAAACATCATATCCGGAATGGCACTCACGATGGCCGCATTGCGCACCTGTGTCTGTCGCAGCCGTTCCTTGATCAGTTCTTGTTCGGTAATATCTCTTGCAATTGATAAAATTCCCAAATTTCCATCGGGAAGACTGATAACCGTTTCGATCAGTTCCAATATTTTCTTTTTGCCGGTTTTTGTAACACCTTCAACCGTGCTATGCAACATTTTATTATGAAGAATCGCTTGCAGGTTCTCCTTTACTTTTTCGCGAAGCTGTTCCGGAACCAGCAGTGTTATTTGTTGCCCAATCAGCTCGTTGGGTTGGTATTCGTAATACTTACAAAGGGTTTGGTTCACTTCCAAAATCATCCCGTTAGGATCTTCGAGGATGATGCCCAAAGGAGAGGCGTTGAATAAGTGGCGGTAGCGTTCTTCGCTGCGACGGCGGGCAATTTCGGCATTTTTACGATCTGTGATATCGCGACCTACTCCAATTACGGCTTCAATATTTCCCATTTCATCCAGTACAGCCTTATCTGACCATGCCAACCACCTGAACCCCTTTGGCGTGCCAACCCGTTGCTCGATATAGGCTGTATGTGGCGGCAGGTTTAAACTTTTCATGGCTTCAATAGTGGTTTCTCTATCATCTTCATGAATTAGCGGCACAAAAGTTTTACCCAGCAGTTCTTCTTCTGTTTTGTCGAAAAGTCTGCAATAAGAAGGGCTCACATAATGCAGCCTGTTGTCATTGTCAACTTTCACTACCAGGTCAGTTTGATGTGTGATAAGCATCCGGTATTGCTCTTCACTTTGCCTGAGCGTTTTCATCAGCTCCTGATTCATCTCCTGATCTAAAAGAATTTTACCTATCAACATGCTTACCAGTGGATAAGCTCCTATAACTGTGAGGCTAATCAGCTGAAAAGCTTCTTTTTGATGCGCACCAGGCAGCGTAAAAATCAAAAGCAACATAAGGATATGAACCAAAAGACCCAAAACATAAAGCTGTTTCAGGCTATAGGTTTTTATATTTTTATACTTTTTGAAATAATAAAACCCCAATCCAACCACAAAAGCAGCTAAAAGCGTAAGCAGACCGGTTAAAGAACCAGAACCTCCAACCACAAAAAGCCGGTAAGCCGAGGCGATCAATCCTGCAATCAAGCCCGATAAGGGACCAAAGAATGCCGTTGCCAAACTGATTACAACTGTTCTTCCATCGAAAATGATTCCCTCTGTAAGGATAAAAGGATACATCATCCCAATCACAGCAGCAAAGCCAAACAAAAGGCCTTGCATAACTTTCCCGTTAAGCTGCTTGCGGCTGTATCTCAAATCGATAAAACCCGAAAACACACTGATGGCAACCAGAACATTCAGGTTATATACCAAGTCGATTAAAAACATAAGCAAATATACTTTTTTTATCAACCGTTATACACATCTACACACAAAAACCTGCAATGCAGCCAGCTATAAAATTACAAAACGACGATTGATTAAAAATCACCTAACTTTGCTTAAATTTTAGCAGTATGATTTTTGGCATCGGCAACGACATCATCGAAGTGGCCCGCATGGAGCGTCATATGAATAGCGGGAATACACTTAAAGAAAAACTTTTTACGGAACGCGAACAGGAATACGCAGACCACAAAGCCAGTAAATACCAGCATTATGCAGCCCGCTTTGCTGCCAAGGAAGCATTTTTTAAAGCCCTTGGAACTGGCTACCGTTATGGCATGGCTTTTCATGAAATAGAAGTGATCAATGACGAATTGGGCAAACCTGTGATTCACCTGCATGGGAAGGTAAAAGAATTCATCGAAAAGCAGGAGGTAAAACATATTCACCTCAGCCTTTCGCACATAAAGGAAATGGCAAGTGCTTTTGTGGTGCTCGAGAAGTAGCTTTTAATCAGCCAGCTCTACCACTACCGGACAATGATCTGAATGTTTTATGTAGGGTAGGATGGAGGCCGACTTTAATTGCGGGAGCAGATTTTCTGACAGCATATGGTAATCGATGCGCCAGCCTTTGTTATTGGCACGGGCATTGGCACGGTAGCTCCACCAGCTGTAGTTGTGCGGCGCTTTGTTCAATTCCCTGAAACTATCAACGAAGCCCTCTTTCAAAAATCCCGTCATCCATTCGCGTTCTTCAGGTAAAAATCCTGAAACAGTAGCATTGCGAACCGGATCGTGAATATCAATGGCTTGATGACAAATATTGTAATCCCCCGAAAGCACCAATTTGGGGCGTTCCTTTCTGAGGTTTAGCACATAATCCTGAAAATCGCTCAGCCACTGCATTTTAAAAGCCTGACGTTCATTGCCACTGCTACCCGAAGGATGATAAATACTTAACACGCTCAGCTCACCAAAATCGGCGCGCAACAACCTTCCCTCATTGTCATATTGTGACAGATTCATGCCGTAAATCACTCTATCCGGCTGTTTTTTAGATAGTAAGGCTGTTCCGCTATAGCCTTTCTTTTGAGCCGGAAACCAATGATGAGCATATCCCAATGCTTCAAAATCCATCAAAGGGATTTGTTCGTGAACAGCTTTTATCTCCTGCAGGCAAATCACATCCGGTGCTTCTGTTTTTAGCCAGTCGAGAAAACCCTTGTTGATGGCCGCTCTGATTCCATTTACGTTGTAGCTGATAATTTTCATTGCATTTCTGTTAAGCTGCGAAGATACTAAAATGAATGATTTTAAGCTGATACTTCCCTATTGTTTAAGCTTTGCCAAACTCTTAGTTGCCAGTGTGAAGGCAATTTAATAATTTCGCGGCTTAAAACCAGAGCCTTTTGAAAGTTGAAATCCTTCTGAGACGTTTTTTGCGCTGGCGCAGCAATCATATCAGCGACAAGCAATGGATGTATGTGCTGAGTGTTGTTGTAGGTATTTTGGCTGGTTTATCGGCGATCATCATAAAATACGCTGCCCATCTGATCAAGGACCTGCTTACCAGTGGATTTACCAGTCAGTACGAAAACTATTTCTATTTCATTTATCCCACTGTAGGTATTTTTCTGGCGATTGTTTTTATGCGTTACATTGTACGCCAAGATATTGGTCATGGCATTCCCGGAGTATTGTATGCCATCAGCCGCAAAAACGGCATCATCAAGAGGCATAATACTTTTTCGGCCATTATCACCAGTGCTTTAACGGTTGGTTTTGGTGGATCGGTAGGACTTGAAGGACCAACCGTTTCAACAGGTGCAGCCATCGGATCAAACCTGGGGCAGTTGCTGCGGCTTAATTTTAAGCAAATCACCCTGATGATCAGCCTTTCGAGCGCCGCGGCCATGGCAGCCATCTTTCAGTCGCCCATTGCCGGGATAGTTTTTGCACTGGAAGTAATCATGATCGACCTTTCGATGGCTTCGCTCGTACCTTTACTGATAGCCTCACTCACTGCCGTACTTACTTCCTATTTTATGATGGGTCAAGCAGTTATGTATCCCATTGAGCTGCACGAAGCCTTCAATCCATCCAACACGGTCTATTATATGGCGCTGGGTATTTTGGCAGGATTAACTTCGGCCTATTTTACCCAGGTGTATATCCTCACAGAAACCTTTTTTAAGCGTTTTGGTAGCATGTGGAAGCGTTTTCTTATTGGCAGCGGCTTATTGGGTGTGTTGATTTTCTTTTTCCCGGCACTTTATGGCGAAGGTTACGAAGCCATCAACCAAAGTTTGCAGGGCGATTATGGTGCACTCTACAACAACAGTATTTTCTTTTCATACAAAGATATTAGCTGGGTAATTTTTATCCTTTTCATCGCAGTGATTCTTGTTAAGGCCTTTGCCACAGCCTTTACTTTTGGAGCCGGAGGTGTAGGAGGCGTTTTTGCTCCCGCCCTGTTTATAGGAGCTTTTACCGGCTTGTTTTTTGCCCTTTTTACAAACCAGCTGGGTTTGGGTGAATTGCATCCCG
>Ga0100391_1001616_pt1 | contig 24757 bp, 27 predicted proteins | sample CryGeymeta201515_FD_81541 | JGI IMG/M metagenome (GOLD analysis project Ga0100391, IMG submission 81541) | Groundwater microbial communities from Crystal Geyser aquifers in Utah, USA - Crystal Geyser metaG 2015-15 | ecosystem: Environmental > Aquatic > Deep subsurface > Groundwater | place: USA... | reverse complement strand
TGTAAGTTGTTGCGCCTTTCTTGACGCCGACAAAGATATCCGGATGACAGGTTTGACAGCCGTTCCAGACGGTATGTTTCTGGTGGGAAAAGAGGATATTCGGCATGCTTTCCACTCCGGCATTGAGGGCAAAGTCTTTTTGCACCGGCATGGGAGCACTGTGGCTGGAAACGCCTTCAATAAAATCGATGGGCGTGATCAGTCCCTGCTCTTCAGCCAGTTCCCAGTTAATTTTATTTCCAAAGCGATCGGCAGGCATATTTTTGCTGAAGGCATAAAAATTGGCCTTCATCTGCGGGTCTTTGCCTGGTTGATGGCAGCGCTCGCAGTTGGTCGTTTTCGATGGTTTCTGCGTGGTGTCGCAGGCGGCGAAAATGGTTTGTCCGTCATGGCGTGATGTGCCATTGTGGCAGGCTCCGCAGTAAAAACCCTGCTGAATGTCGTCGGCACTGATTTCGGTGGCGTTAGGGCGCATCTCAAAAGCCAGATCCAGGTGACATAAACGGCAGGTATATTTGCTGCGATGCGTCCAGTGATTGAAAGTCACCGGCGGAAGCCCGGCTTTTTCAGAGAAATTACTCAAAATAACCTGGCCGTAGTCGTAGGCGCGTTGGCGTTTTTTCTTGACCCCATCTTGAGCAAAACTGAGAGCGCAGGTGAGGATCATCAGGCTTGCAAGGAACAGAATCTTTTTCATTTTGACCTCCGTGGCAGAGCATAATTAAGGTTGTGCATCGAATGCCTTGAAGTATAGACTCACGTGTCGCACTGTCAAATAGTGGTGCTAGAAAAGAAAGGTTTAAACGTTTACAACAATGGATACTCGTATTGGTTGGCGCGAATGGCTGGTTTTGCCCGCATTGGAGATCCCCGGGATCAAGGCGAAAATTGATACTGGGGCCCGTACTTCGTCTTTGCATGCATTTTTTGTCGAAACCTCCAGCGCGCAAGGGGTTGAGATAGTGCGCTTCGGGGTTCACCCCCTGCAGTACCGAAATGATGTCGCATGCCTCTGTCAGGCCCCGCTCAAAGAACGGCGCATAGTGACAGATTCGGGCGGGCATCGCGAGGAACGGCTGGTGATTGAAAGCTGCATCCGCCTGGGGGGGCTGGAGCGCAGCATTGAGCTGACCCTGACCAATCGCGATAGCATGAAGTTTCGTATGTTGCTTGGCCGTAGCGCCTTACAAACTCTAGAAGCGGTGGTTGATCCGCGTCACTCGTACCTGACGGGGAAATCGCTTAAAAAAGAATATTTAAAAGGGCTTAACGTATGAAGTTAGCCGTGCTTTCGCGCAACCCTGATCTTTACTCGACCCGACGTCTGGTTGAAGCGGCTGAAGATGCCAATCATCAGGCGTTGGTGATTGATCCTTTACGTTGTTACATGACGATAGCCAGTCAACGCCCGACGATTCACTACAAAGGCGAAGAGCTGCACGATTTTGATGCTGTGATTCCACGCATTGGCGCATCGATCACCTTTTACGGTACCGCGGTGGTGCGTCAGTTTGAGATGATGGGTGTTTATAGTATCAATGAATCGGTGGCGATCAGTCGCTCGCGCGACAAGCTGCGCAGCCTGCAATTGCTGGCGCGCAGAGGCATTGGCTTGCCGGTAACCGGTTTTGCGCATTCGACTCAGTACACCGGTGATTTGATTCAATTGGCCGGTGGCGCGCCCCTGGTGATTAAATTACTCGAAGGAACTCAGGGTATCGGGGTGGTGCTGGCCGAAACCAACCAGGCGGCGGAAAGTGTCATCGAGGCCTTTCGTGGTCTGAAAGAAAACATTCTGGTGCAGGAATATATCAAAGAGGCGGGTGGTGCCGATATCCGCTGTTTTGTGATTGGCGACAAGGTCGTGGCGGCGATGAAACGCCAGGGACGTGATGGGGAATTTCGCTCTAATCTCCATCGTGGCGGCTCGGCCAGTGTGGTCAAACTGACCCCTGAAGAACGCTCAACGGCTGTGCGGGCTGCCCGCATTATGGGGCTTAATGTCGCCGGGGTCGATCTGCTGCGCTCCAATCATGGCCCGGTGGTCATGGAAGTCAATTCTTCCCCCGGTCTGGAGGGCATCGAAACCGCGACCGGCAAAAATATCGCGCAACAAATCATTGCTTTTATTCAAAAACAGGCCCGACCGGGTAAAACCAAAACCCGGGGGCGTGGATGAAACGGCAGCCTGCTTTTGAGCTGGGTGGTGAAGTTATTGCAGCCGGTCGGCGGCTGTCCGTCGGTTTGCCCATGGCGCGTCTTTACACCCATACCGAAATGACCATGCCGGTGCATGTGGTTCATGGCCGGCAGGCGGGGCCGACCCTGTTTGTGAGTGCCGCTATTCATGGGGATGAAATCAACGGGATCGAAATTATTCGTCAGTTGCTCAAAAACCGTTCCCTGAACCGCCTGAAGGGAACATTGCTCGCGATTCCTTTTGTCAACCCTTTCGGGGTGATTCAGCGTTCGCGCTATCTGCCCGACCGGCGCGACCTGAATCGCTCTTTTCCCGGCTCGCCCAGCGGTTCCCTGGCCGGGCGTTTGGCGCACCTGTTTGTCGAACAGATTGTTCGGCGCTGCACTCACGGAATTGATCTGCACACGGGGTCGAATCATCGCAGTAATCTGCCCCAGATTCGCGCTGATCTCACGGATGCAGAAACGGCACGCCTGGCCAAAGTGTTCGGTGCCCCGCTGGTGTTGCATTCCGAAGTGCGTGACGGCTCTCTGCGCGAAGCGGCGGTTGATCTGGGCTTGCCCGTTCTGCTCTTTGAAGGGGGCGAAGCCCTCTATTTTAATCCGGCGGCAATCAAAAGTGGGGTGCGCGGTATTTTGAATGTCATGCGTGCGATTGGCATGTTGCCCGCCAGCCGTAAATCACGAGAGAACGAACCGATTTATGCCGAAAAAACCCATTGGATCAGAGCCACCCGCAGTGGAATTTTTGAAAAGCGCGCTCGACTGGGGGCTCTGGTGCATAAGGGAGATCTCCTCGGGATTCTGAGTGACCCCCTTGGCGATGAACTCTCGCGTTTTTTTGCGCCGGTCACCGGGGTGGTTATCGGTCAGCTGAATCTGCCCCTGTGTTACGAAGGTGATGCCTTGATGAACATTGCCGCAGTTAAAAACGCTGCTGAAGCCGAAGAAATTCTCGAAGATTACACCTCGGAGCTGACGGTTGAAGACTTTGGTCTTGAACGCTAATCGGCGGACATCTGTTGTGTGTTTATGGAGGAGTGCATCATGAAGAAGGTGTTCAGGAACAAGCCCATCGGAATTGCGCCGGGGACTCTGCTCTATACGGGTGAAAAACGTCTTGATAAGCCAATTCTCAGTTCTATTGATTATGGCCCCGCCCACCACGGAGTTGAAATCCTTTCTTCTCCGCAGCCTTGCCGCGAATTGATCGCCAGGGATTCTGTCAGCTGGATCAATCTCACGGGGCTCCATCAGGTCGAACTGGTTCAGCAGCTTGGCGAAATTTTCAACATTAACGCCCTGGTGCTCGAAGATATTCTCAATACCCAGCATCTGCCAAAATTTGAAGACTGTGACGCCGCGGTTCTGTTCATTTTTACACTTTTTCATCGCGATGACCAGACCCGGCAGATCACGCCGGAGCAGATCAGTATGCTCATTGGCCCAACCTGGTTGCTGACCTTTCAGGAAGTGCCCGAAGATGTGTTTGATCAGCTGCGCCTGCGTTTGCAGCGGGCCAGCGGGCGCATTCGCCATCGGGGCACTGATTACCTGGGATATGCCATACTCGATACGGTAGTCGACAGTTATCTGCATTTAATTGCTGGTCTGGAAGAGGATCTTGAACGGCTGGAAGAAACGGTTTTTTCCAACCCTAAAGCCGATGATTTACAAAAAATTCATGCGCATAAACGCCAAGTTCTGGTATTGCGGCGCTCCCTGCGCCCCCTGCAGATAGCGGTGGAAGAATTTCGCCAGCTTGATTCTGAACTGCTGCACGACGAGACCCAGCCCTTTTTGCGCGATCTGGCCGACCATCTCAGTCGTGCGGTTGATGCTGTGGATGCCCTGCGTGACGCCAATGCCGGCTTACTGGAACTTTATCTGTCCCTGGCCAACCAGAAGTTGAATGAAACCATGAAAATTTTGACCATTATGGCGTCACTCTTTATCCCTTTAACTTTTATTGCCGGTATCTATGGCATGAATTTCGAGTTCATGCCCGAACTCAAATGGCCTTGGGCTTATCCCGCGCTCTGGCTGGTATTTTTGGTCGTCGCCTCTGGCATGCTGTGGTTTTTTAAACGCAAGAAATGGTTTTGAGCTGAAGACATATGCGCCTGACGATTCGAATCACCGCAGCGGTCATGCTCGGGATTGTGCTGATTTTTTCCCTGTACAGTTATCTGTCGATTCAGCGTGAACGCGAGCAGCTCAAGAAAAATCTCAGCCGTGAAGCGCGCAATCTGGGTGAGGCCTTGCTCTTTATTGTTGAAGATCTGCTTGTGGTGCGCGGTGAAGACGCGGCTATGGCGTTTCTTGCGCGCCGCAATCAACTGAACCCGGCCTTGCAGGCGCGCTGGGTGTGGCTGGATGCCCCCACCGGCAGCCGCTTTCATCCCTTAGTTGAAATCAGTGAACTCGACGCTCTTGCGCGCCGCAAGCCGCTGTCCCTGATGGTCAGCTCTCAAAACGGCCATGATTTCTTGTTGACCTATCTCCCGACCCTGAGCAAGGACGGTCGCCTTGGCGCCATTGAAGTGCGCGAGTCGATGGATGAACTTCACGGTTATGTGCAGGAGAGTATGCGTCGTTCGGCGATGGTGGTCGGAGCGGCGGTGGTCTCGGGTTTAATGTTGATGGCGGTTCTAGGCAGTTTGTGGATCAATCGCCCGGTTCGCCATCTGCGCGAGCAGGCCGAACGGATAGGTACGGGAGATTTCAGCGCCAGAGTGCAGGTTGGTGGCCGTGATGAATTAGGCAAGCTGGCGCACACCATTGAGCAAATGCGCAGCCAGCTGGCTCTTGCGCGTGAAGCCGAAGAACAGGCAACTCGTGAAAAAATTGAAACGCTTGAAACCCTGCGCCACACCGAACGCTTGGCAACCCTGGGGCGATTATCGGCAGGCATGGCCCATGAATTGGGCACGCCCCTCAATGTTATTTCCGGCCGTGCCAAGCTGATCGCCAGCAACGAACTCAGCCCGGCAGAAGCTGCCCACTCGGCGCAGATTATCGGTGAGCAGGCGGAACGTATGACCCGAATCATGCGCCAGTTGCTCGATTACGCCCGTCGTGGCGAAAGTCGCAAGCAGCGGGTCAACCCGTGCGAACTGCTGAAAAAAGTTGTTGAACTTCTGGCCTCTGTGGCCCAGAAACAACGAGTGGAGATCACCCTTGAATGTCCTGAAGATCCCACCCCTTATGTCCGTGCCGATCCGGCTCAGTTGCAACAGGTTCTGCTCAATCTGGCCCTCAACGGGATTCAGGCCATGGAGCAGGGCGGCGAATTGTCTCTGGGGTTGCGCATCGCTGAGCCCTGGGTGCAATTGCAGGTGCGCGATCAGGGGCGTGGCATTTCTGCCGAGGATCTGCCGCATATTTTTGATCCCTTTTTCACCACCAAAGAGGTTGGGCGTGGAACCGGACTGGGGTTGTCGATTGCTCATGGCATTATCAGCGAGCATAAGGGGCAGATCGAGGTGCAAAGCACGCCGGGGCAAGGGAGCTGCTTTCTGGTGAATTTGCCGGCATTCGAAGTGGGGGCTGCCGATGAAGTCTGAGCCAGGCCATTTGTTGGTGATTGAAGATGACTCTGCTTTTCGCGAACTGCTTGAAGAAACCCTGCAACGCAAGGGGCACTCAGTTGATGCGGTTGCCAGTGTGCCCCAGGCCGATCAGTGTCTGGCTCAGGATGATTACGATCTGGTGCTGACCGATCTGAACATGCCGGGCGAAACCGGCACCCAGTTCTGTGCCCGTCTGCAGCAGACCCTCCCCGATTTGCCGGTGTTGGTGATGACCGCTTTCGGCAGCATGGAAACCGCTATCGCGGCCCTGCGCGCCGGCGCTTACGATTTTATCACTAAGCCCGTCGATCTTGATTTGCTGGCGCTGACCCTTGCGCGCGCCTTGCAGCATCGGCGCCTGACGCGCCAATTGCATTTGCTGCGTCAGCAGGTGCGCCTCAATGATGACCAGCAGGAAATTTTTGGAGCCAGCCCCGCCATTCAGCATCTGCGTGAGCAAATTGCCCGTTTGGCCCCGATCGAAAGTTCGGTGCTGCTCAGTGGCGCAAGCGGCACCGGTAAAGAATTGGTCGCGCGCGCCCTGCATCGGTTAAGTGGCAGGCGGGGAGAATTTGTCGCCATCAACTGCGCGGCTCTGCCGGAAAACTTGCTGGAAAGTGAACTCTTCGGCTACGAAAAAGGCGCTTTTACCGATGCGCGCAGCGCGCGGCCCGGTCTCTTTATTGACGCCGATGGCGGAACCCTGCTCCTTGACGAAATCGCCGAATTGCCCTTAAGTCTACAACCGAAACTCCTGCGGGTGCTCGAAGAGCGCCGCGTGCGCCCCCTGGGCGGTCGGCGTGAAATTGCCTGTGATGTGCGCATTCTGGCGGCCAGCCATCGTCGACTGCAGGAAGCGGTTAACGACGGCAGCTTCCGCGAAGATCTCTACTATCGCCTCAATGTCATTGAACTGCATCTGCCCTCGTTGGCCGAACGCGGCAACGATATTCTGCTGCTGGCGGAGCGCTTTATTGCCGAACTGGCTCCCGGCTTCAAAAAGCAGATTGACGGTCTGTCTGAACCGGCCGCGGCACGTTTACTCGCTTGGCACTGGCCGGGTAACGTCCGCGAGTTGCGTAATGTCATTGAGCGGGCTCTGGCCTTGTGCCGCCACAACCGGATTACCGTCGAAGATCTTCCTGCGCACTTTAACCACCCGCCGCCTGGTTCCCTGGCTCTGCCCGGCAATAAACTCTTGCCCCTGGCAGATATTGAACGATTTTACATCCAACAGGTTTTAGATCGGACCCAAGGGAATCGAACCCTGGCGGCCCGCATTTTAGGTATCGATCGTAAAACTCTCTACCGTAAACTCAACCCTGAATCTGAGGCATAATGCCTCAGTGGGGCATTATGCCCCCTGTCCCTTGGGTTAACTCACTGAATTTCCGATGTTTTTTCTGGCATGCTTCCTGCGACGGTTTAAGCGCCTTCCCCCTGAGCTGGAGCCGCCCATGATAGATTCATTGACAGAAAAAGCCGATCAGCGCCCCCCGTGTGTGTTGATCGCCGAAGATGACCAGGCCCTGCGTGAATTGCTGGCCTTTGCCCTTTATCGCGCAGGTTTTTCCGTCGCCAGTTGCAATAATGGTTTGCGTTTGCTTGAAATGCTTGAAAACGGTATCGACGACAGGAGTACTGCGGTGGATATTGTCATTACCGATCTTCGTATGCCCGCCATGACCGGCCTGGAGGTTTTGCAAGCCCTGTTTGACCGTCCGGAACGTCCACCCGTTATCTGCATGACCGCCTTTGGTGATGCCAAAACCCATCAGACCGCGATTCGCTATGGTGCAACTCACACCATTGACAAACCCTTCGACATTGATGAGATGATTGAACTGGTGCGTGCGGTTTGCAAACACAAAAAAATAACGAAGGAGTAACGAACCATGACATGGCACAAAAACAACACAAGAATCATTGGTCTACTGACACTGCTGGCTGTTGCTTTGCTGCCCGCTTTTGCCTCGGCGGCGGATCGCGGCATCGAAAGTCTGCGCCAGACGGGTCAAGCTTTTCGCGAGGTTGCCAAGCGGGTTTCCCCGGCGGTGGTGTATATCCAGGTTGAAAAAAAGGTCGAAGCGGCGGAGACGCTGAACCCCTTCAACTCACCCTTTGGCGAAGAATTTTTCCGGCGTTTTTTCGGCCAGCCTCCCCACGGTGAGATGCCGGGACAAAAGCCACAACAGCGTCAACCCCGAAGAAAATCTCTGGGACAGGGCAGCGGCTTCCTTATTTCGCCCGATGGCTACATCATGACCAACAATCATGTGGTTGGCGACGCCGATCAGGTGACCGTGACTTTGCTGGATGGCCGTGAATATCGGGCCGATATCGTTGGCACTGATCCCCCTACGGATGTGGCGATTATCAAAATTGATGAGTCTGATCTGCCTTTCTTGCGCCCTGCCGACTCTGACCAGCTCGAAGTCGGCGACTGGGTGTTGGCTTTTGGTAACCCCTTCGGCCTTTCCCACACCCTGACCGCCGGTATCGTCAGCGCCAAGGGACGCAGCGGCATTGGCCTGAACGATTATGAAAATTTCATTCAAACCGACGCCGCCATCAATCCCGGTAACTCGGGCGGACCCCTGGTCGATCTCGACGGCAAGGTGGTGGGCATGAACACCGCCATTTTCAGCCGCAGCGGCGGCTACATGGGAATTGGTTTTGCCATTCCCATTAACATGGCGCAGAAAATTCGTGAGCAACTGGTAGAAAACGGTAGCGTGACCCGCGGTCAGCTGGGCGTTTATATTCAGGACATGAACAAAACCCTGGCGGAATCTTTTGGATTGAAAGAGGGTAAGGGTATTCTGATTTCGCAGGTCATTGAAGGGTCACCGGCCCAAAAAGGCGGGTTAAAACAGGGAGATGTTGTTCTGGAAATGGGCGGCCAAGAGGTGGGCAAGGTTGCGGATTTCCGCAATCGTATCTCATTTACTTCGCCCGGAAGCAAGATTAAACTCCTCCTGCTACGCAATGGCAAGAAAGAGACACTAACGGTTGAAATTGGTGAATTAAAAACCGACGCCAAAGGCCAATCCGCAGCTAGCGGTAAGCTTTCAAAACTCGGGCTCAGTTTGCAGGAACTGACGGATGATCTGGCAGAAAAGTTCGGCTATCAAGGCCAGCCGGGCGTATTGGTCACCGATGTAGAACCGGGCTCGGCCGCCGAAAAAGCCGGCATTGGCCGCGGCGACCTGATTCAGGAAGTCAATCGCGCTGCCGTAAAAACCCCGGCCGAGGTGCGCAAGGCGGTTGAAGAAAATCAACGGAGTTCGTTGTTATTGCTGGTGCGCCAGGGAGATGCAACCCGTTATCTGGCGATTAAACTCGACAACTAATTGAAATCTTGAGGAATCCGCCTGCTTTTAGGGCGCAGGCGGATTCCTTTTACCCCGTGACGGGAGGAAATTTATGCCTATCGAGTGGGCCTATCTACGCAAGGGCTGAACTTCTTGTAACAAAGCTCAGGAGTTTCTTGAGCAAAATCGTATGACGCCTGAAGAAATTGTCGACGCGCGCCAGACGCGGATTGACGCAGAAGCCGCCTGGGCGATCTTGCAGAACGCAAGTTCAATCAGTGTCGCCAAGGGCAAAAAGATTCAGCAGTTCACGCCAACGGCTGATAGTCGAGAAGCCATTTTGCAGCAGACGATGGGGCCCAGCGGTCATCTGCGCGCGCCAACCTTCCGATGTGGCGATGCGTATTTGATTGGTTTCAACCCTGAACTCTATGCCCAATGGTTCAGTTGACATCGGCGTTTAAAATTCAGCCCGGCCGACTGAGCTGAAACATGCCCATGCCCGCCAGAATCATGGCCAGTCCGACCAGGTGAAAGCTTTTGAATTCTTCGCCGAGAAAGAGCAGGGCCATGCCGCCGGCGAAAACCGGGATCAGGTTAATGAACAGACCGGCGCGATTGGCGCCGATCTGTTCAATGCCGCGATTCCAGCAGAGGTAGGCGGCAAGGGAGGGAAACAAGGCAACATATAAGATCCCGGCCAACACCTGACGGCTGGCTGCAGGGGGGCCGACGATGACGAGTTCGGCGGCAAAGAGGGGCGCGACCATCAGGGTACCGAGCATCATTGTGAGCAGCAGAAAACTCATCGGATGAACCCGCGGGCGCCGAGGCACCAGAGTTGAGTAGATGGCGTAGCAGAAGACCGCGATCAGCATCCATAAATCACCTGAAACCAGCTCGATAGCACCCAGTGCCAGAGGCTGTCCCTGCAAAACAATCCACCCCGCGCCCATGGAACAGAGCACCACGCCGAAGCCCTGTTGCAGCCGGATTCTTTCGCGGTCAAAGAGAAAAGAGCAGAGGATAATCGCCGCCGGCATCAGGGTTTGCATCAGGGCACAGTTAAGCGCGGTGGTGGTTTGGGTGGCGGTGTAAAGCAGGCTGTTGAAACTCGCAATGCCGAACAGGGCGCACAGCCAGACAATTTTCCAGTGCCCGGCCAATAGCGGCCAGTCGCGTTGCAGCTGACGCCAGGCAAAGGGCGCCAGAAACAGCAGCGCCGTCCCCCAACGCAGAAAAGACATGGCCATGGGCGGGAGTTCTTGTGCCAGTCCGCGCGCCAGCACAACATTCCCCGCCCAGAAGAGCGGTGGTAGCATCAGCATCAGGTAGGCAGAAAGCGGTGAACGGTGGAACCCTGTCGACATGGAGCAGCCTCGTGGTGAAAGAAAAGGCGTACCCTAGCAGAAGAGGCAATTTCTGGTAAGTGCAGAAATGAGACAAATTTTCCGATCATGCTCGCCCTCGGGCTAAGGCTGTCTCGGAGCAGAAAAGAGGATGCGTCGAAAGGTCGTCGCAACCCCCCTTGTTTGTATGCGGGTGGGGGTGGGGTGGGCATCAGAGTCAAGAACCGAAAAAGGCTTTTTTCGGTTCTTGACTCTGCGGGCGCTTGGTTATAAGGCCTTTTCGAGCAGGGCTTCAAGTTGATTGCGCGGAACGGCCCCCACGAGTTGATCGACGACCTTGCCATCTTTGAACAGAACCAGGGTTGGAATGCCGCGAACCCCGTACTGTCCTGGGGTTGCCTGATTTTCGTCGACATTGACCTTGCCGATTTTTATCCGCCCGGCATAGGACTCAGCCAGCTCCTCGACGATCGGGGCAATGGCTTTGCAGGGGGCACACCAGGTTGCCCAGAAGTCAACCAGCACTGGCACGGAGGATTTCAGTACCTCGGCTTCAAAATTATCATCGGTAAACGCACACACCTTGTCTCCGGCCATTGATTCTGTCTCCTTTGGTTAGCAGTTAAATTGAGTGTGCTTGATACTATAAAAGTCCTGCACTAAAAATCAAGGGGGCGCAGAAAAACACCGGTTCCTTGCCTGCTTTGGTTGACAGAGTGCAGACCTCTCCCTATCATTGGCCGCAATCTGCAATCAAGAAGGATTTTTCCATGTCGGATCGCCTTGCAACGCGCTGCTATCAGCGGTCATCACTGGTGGCGGAATTTCATGAAAAACAGCAGGATGTCCTGATGCGTGTCGGTCGGCGCATGACCGATAATTTTACGCAAGGAGGTCGTCTGATCTGTGCAGGGCAGGGGCTTTTTCAGACGGTGGCGCAACATATGGCCACCTGCTTTGCCTATCAGCTTGATTTTGAGCGTCCGCTGCTCCCTGCCATTGCTCTGGGCAACCCACTGATGGTATCGGCCCTGCTGGCAGCACGCCAAACTCATGAGTGCCTGGCGCGCGAATACCGGCTTTATCGCGGGGAGGATCATCTGCTGGTTATTTTTTGCACCGCTCAGCCATCAGCTGAAATCAAGCAGTTGGCGGAGCAGATTGAAGACCGTGAAAATCTGGTGATTATCGGCCCTGAGGGTGCGAATAAACTTTTGTCGAATACGGCGGGAATCCAGCAGATTCTGGTACCGGGGGACTCTTTTGCCGCTCTGATTGAATTATCGATGCTGGCCACGCACCTGCTGTGCGAACTTGTTGAAGGAGAGCTGTTTGGCGTCTGATTTGCCATCCACTCAAGAATCAAACCCGGGGTTGCGGCCAGGCTATCCGATTGAACTGAAACTTGAGCAGCAGCTAGTGGTTTTTATCGGCGGCGGTAGGGTTGCCCGGCGCAAGTTGGGAGCTCTGTATGCCAGCGGTGCGCAGATTAAAGTTATTGACCCGGCTAAAGATCTGAATCTTTCCCCTCATCGCCAGTTAACCTGGATTGAGCGTGCCTATCAACCTGGCGATCTCGATGGTGCACGCCTGGTGTTTGCCGCGACCAATGATACCGCGCTCAACACTCAGGTTGCCGCCGATTGTGCCCGGCGTGGTATTTTGTGCTCGCGGGTGGATGCGGGTCTGTCCTCGGTTTTCACCCTCCCGGCACACCTCTATCGTGCCCCTCTGCACCTCAGTGTTTCCAGCAGTGGGCAATGTCCCGCCATTGCGGCCTTGCTGCGCGACCACCTGGCGACCCAGCTGTCGCCCGCCTGGCAGACCCTGGCGCAGTTGGCGGCGGTTATCCGCCAAAAGGTGTTGACTGAAAAGCTGAATATTTCTTACAATCAGCAGGTTTTTTTGCGTATGCTCAATGCTGAGGTGCTCAAGCATATTGAGCAGGCCGATACTGCTGCCCTGAACCATCTGCTGTTCGAAAACTTTGGTTCGGGGTTTTCCTTGTCCGAATTAAAGTTTTCTCTTCCCGAAGGATCGACATGAGCGCTCATATTGTTCTTTTCAAAATCGTCATGCTCTGCTACCTGACGGCGTCTATCCTTTATCTGGTCGCCGTGGTGAGCCGTCGGGTAAAATCGGGTATCCTGGCTCGATGGGTTCTTTTGGGCGGCGCGATTGTTCATTTGATGTCACTGGTTGCGCGCTTCGTGCAACTCGGGCACACGCCGGTGACCACCTTGAATGAATCCCTGTCCTTTTTTGCCTGGTGTCTGGTGCTGATTTTTTTGATTTTTGATCTGCGTTATCGCCTTGCTGTTTTAGGAGCGTTTTCCAGTGTGTTGGCTTTGATGACCATGCTGGGCAGTGGTTTTGCCCCCAAGGCGGTTGAACCACTGAACCCGGCGCTTAATTCCTGGTGGTTTCCGCTGCACGTTACCCTGGCTTTTCTTGGCAATGCCGCCTTCGCCATGGCCTTTGCGGCCGGGGTTATGTATCTGCTGCAAGATCGCATGCTCAAAAGTAAACGCTTTTCGCCCCTATACTACCGCTTGCCGTCTCTCGACACTCTCGACAATATTAATTATCGCGCCCTGTCCTTTGGTTTTCCCTTGATGACCCTCGGCATTATCAGTGGTGCCGCCTGGGCCGAATCGGTCTGGGGTACCTACTGGAGTTGGGATCCCAAAGAAACCTGGGCACTCTTGACCTGGTTTGTTTATGCGGCCCTGCTCCATGGCCGCCTGAGCATTGGCTGGCGTGGCCGCCGTGCCGCCCTGTTTGCAATTATCGGTTTCGCCTGTTTAGTCTTTACCTTCTTGGGCGTGAACCTGCTCCTTGGTGGTCAACACACTTTTGATGCTCTGCTGGGGACACCCTGATGCTCTGCATCCTACGGATATTAATTCCATGAAAATGCTGGTCTTGGGGCTCAGTCATAAAACGGCCCCGGTAGAAATTCGTGAAAAAGTTGCCTTTTCGCCCACGGCGATGGCTGAACCCTTAAGGCAGATGCTGGCGCTGGATGCGGTGAACGAAGGAATTATTGTTTCGACCTGCAATCGGGTGGAGCTTTATGCCGTCAGCCGTGAACCAGACCGGGCGCTTTTGCAACTTAAGCATTTTCTCGCCGAATATCACGCTGTGCTTTATGAACACCTGGAGGAACATCTCTACAATTATGTTGGTGAAGACGCTATTCGCCACGTTTTGCGCGTTGCCGCCAGTCTTGATTCCATGGTGATTGGCGAACCGCAGATTCTGGGCCAGATCAAGACCGCCTACGGGTACGCCAGTGAATTTAAAACCGCCGGGCTTATTCTGAATCGCTTTATGCACAAAGCTTTTTCCGTGGCCAAGCGGGTGCGAACCGAAACGGCCATTGCCAGCAACGCCGTGTCGGTTTCCTTTGCTGCGGTTGAACTGGCGCGTAAAATTTTTGATCATCTGGAAGATAAAACCGTCATGCTCATCGGAGCCGGCGAAATGTGCGAGCTGGCGGCCAAGCACTTTATCAACTGCGGCGTCGCCGAAGTGATGGTGACCAATCGTACCTTTGCCCGCGCCGAAAAATTGGCCGCCGAATTTCATGGGCGGGCCGTTGCTTTCGAAAATTTTCGTGACCAACTGCATCGGGTCGATATTGTCCTTTCTTCCACCGGGGCTCCCGATTACGTGCTTGAAGCAAGCAAGTTGGCTGAAGTGATCAAGTTACGCCGCAACAAGCCCATGTTTCTGATTGACATTGCTGTGCCGCGCGACATTGAGCCCAAGGCCAACAAGATCGACAATATCTATCTTTACGATGTTGATGATTTGCAGGGTGTGGTTCAGTCAAACCTGAAAGAACGCCACAAAGAAGCCGCCAAGGCCGAAGCAATTATTGATGTTGAGATTGCCCAGTTTTATCGCTGGCTCTCAACCCTGGAAGTTAAACCGACCATTGTTGCTTTGCGCAATAAGCTTGAAGACTTGCGCCAGGCTGAAGTTCAGAAAACCCTCTCCAGCCTCGGTGCCGATGACAAAACAACCAAAGCGATAGAAAACCTGACTCGCGCTCTGGTGAACAAAATTCTTCACCAACCGACATCCCTTCTCAAAGATGCCCAGAATCTTCCTGACGGTGAAGTTTATATCGATGCTGTTCGCATGCTTTTTGCCCTGCCCGCACCTGCGGCAGACGAGGAAGACGAACAGGCCTGATCTCTGCGCAGTGCATTTCGCCGTTGCAATCGGCACCAAAATTATAAGGAGCATTTCCCATGGCAAAAAAAACTCTCCGCATCGGCACCCGCGCCAGCGCCCTGGCTTTATGGCAGGCCAATTGGGTCAAAGCCGAGCTTGAACAGCGCTATCCCGAGCTGAAGGTCACTCTGACCAAAATTAAAACCCAGGGCGACAAAATTCTCGACGTGCCCCTGGCGATGGTAGGTGGCAAGGGACTGTTCGTTAAAGAAATTCAGGAAGCCATGCTGCGCAACGAAATTGATATTGCCGTCCACTCCATGAAAGACGTACCGACCTTCTTTCCCGAAGGCACTGGTTTGCGTTGTATTACCCAGCGCGAAGATCCGCGTGATATTGCCGTGCTGAAAGAGGGCATCAGCTCTTTCAACGCGATTCCCCAGGGCGGGCGTATCGGCACCAGTTCCCTGCGGCGCAAGGCCCAGCTGCTGAATTTGCGTCCCGATTTGCAGATGTTTGATATCCGCGGTAATGTGCAAACCCGCATTGGTAAATTGCAGGAAGACAACCTTGATGCAGTTATCCTGGCCGCCGCCGGTATGCATCGACTCGGATTTACCGCCCAAATTGGTGAATATTTTGATCCCAAAGTCTGCCTGCCCGCCATTGGTCAGGGGGCTCTCGGCCTCGAAAGCCGTCTGGCCGACGATGAAACCAATGCTCTCATCGATTTTTTCAATCATCCCCCTACCGCTGCCGCCGTAATTGCCGAGCGGGCGGTGCTGGCGACTCTCGAAGGTGGCTGTCAGGTGCCGATTGCGGCTTTTGGCGTGGTTGAAGGGGAGCAGCTGGATTTGACCGCCCTGGTGTCGAGTGTCGACGGCCAACAGATGATCAAAAAATTCACCTGCACGACGGTTGCCGCGGCCAAAGACAGCGGTGTTGCTCTGGCGAAACAGTTACTCGCCGAGGGTGCGGGAGCGATTCTCAATGAAGTCTATGGCTGTAAAACTTTTGACGAAAACGACCCGATTTGAGCATCGGCAAGGTTAGTTTAATTGGCGCAGGCCCCGGCGAACCGGGGCTCTTGACCCTTAAAGGGCGCGATTGTCTGGCGCAGGCCGATGTGATTGTTTACGATTATCTGGCCAACCCGGTTTTGCTCGGCCATGGGCGGAGCGATGCTGAGCAAATCTACGTCGGCAAAAATCGTGGTTGCCACAGCCTGCCCCAGGATGACATTAATCAACTGCTCGCCGCTAAAGCCCGCGCCGGTTTGCGGGTTGCGCGTCTTAAGGGGGGCGACCCTTATGTCTTCGGGCGCGGCGGAGAAGAAGCGGCTTTCCTGCATGAGCAGGGTATTCCCTTTGAGGTCGTGCCTGGTGTCACCGCCGGGTTCGCTGCGGCCGCCTACGCCGGCATTCCCCTGACACACCGCGATGTGACCACCAGCCTGGCTTTACTTACCGGTCACGAACGCCCCGAGCGCAAGCTGTCGAGTCTCGACTGGCAAACCTTGGCCACCGGCATTGGCACGCTGATTTTTTACATGGGTATGACCAACCTGAAAACCATCTGTGCCCAACTCATGGCCCATGGCCGCCCGGCGACAACTCCCGTGGCGGTTATTCAGTGGGCGACCTTACCCCGGCAGAAAACCCTGACTGCGCCCCTGGCGGAGATTGCCGCGCGCGTGGTGGCGGCGGGCATCGAGCCGCCGGCCGTCATCATTATTGGCGAGGTGGTTGGCTACCGTGAGGAGTTGCGCTGGTATGATAATCTGCCCCTGTTTGGCAAGCGTTTTCTCATCACGCGCCCGCGGGAACAGGCCCAGTATTTTGTTGACCTTTTGCAGGCCCAGGGTGCCGAAACTATCTGTATTCCCACCATCGAAATTGCCCCACCTGAAAGTTGGCAAGATCTCGATCAGGCTCTGGAAGCGTTAAACCGCTATCAGGGTGTGATTTTGACTTCGGCCAACGGGGTGTCGGCCTTTTTTGAGCGGATGCGGACGAAAAATCTTGATCTGCGTGCACTGGCCGGGGTCGAAATTATTGCCGTTGGTCCAAAAACAGCCCAGTCTATCGCCGCTTACGGGCTCAGGCCCGATCTGATTCCAGCTGACTATCGTGCCGAAGGCGTACTGACGGCACTTCTCGCCCGCGGGGTTGAGGGGCAGCGGTTTCTCTACCCGCGTACCGAAATTGCCCGCGATGTGTTGCGCGTCAGTTTAACCGCTGCCGGTGCCCAGGTTGATGCGCCGGTGGTTTATCGCACCATTGCCCCACAGAACAAAACCGACATGATTCGTCACCTGCTGGCGGAAAAGGAACTGGACGCCATCTGCTTCAGTTCTTCATCGACCTTTGAGAATTTCTCTGCCATGCTCGGCGCTGAACTGAAACATTTGCAGGGGCGGGCGGCTTTTTTCTCCATTGGCCCCCTGACCTCGAAAACTATCCGTCAGCATGGCTTCAAGGTCGCCCTCGAACCCCAGAGCTCGACTCTTGACGATCTGGTCGCGGCAATGGTTGACTATTACACAACATCCTGACTTAAGAAGGAGTCCGCTATGTATTTTTCTGCTTATCGCCCACGTCGTTTACGGCGTAATGCCAGCCTGCGCAGCATGGTGCGCGAAACCCATCTGCGGGTCGAAGATTTCATCTACCCCATGTTTTCGGCTTTTGGGGAAAATATTAAACATGAAATTTCTTCTATGCCCGGTATCTATCAGCAGTCGATTGAACACATTGTTGCCGAAGCCAAAGAGGTTCATGCCCTGGGAATTCCGGCGGTGATTCTTTTCGGTATTCCCGAAACCAAAGACGCCCTCGGGAGTGACGCCTACTGCGAACAGGGGATTATTCAGAACACCATCCGCGCGATTAAGGCCGAAGTTCCTGATCTGATGGTGATTACCGATGTTTGTCTGTGCGAATATACCGATCATGGTCATTGCGGTGTCATCAAAGACGGTGATGTCGACAACGATGAAACCCTCAAGTTGCTGGCGGCCGAGGCCCTCAGCCATGCCCAGGCCGGTGCCGATATGGTGGCTCCTTCCGATATGATGGATGGTCGGGTAGAAGCGATTCGCGCTATTCTCGATGATAATGGTTTTGAACAGATTCCCATCATGAGTTACGCGGTTAAATATGCCAGTGCTTATTACGGCCCTTTCCGCGAAGCCGCCGAGAGCACGCCCCAGTTCGGCGATCGCCGTTCCTACCAGATGGATCCGGCCAATCGTCGCGAAGCCCTGCGTGAAGCCCTGCTCGACGTGCAGGAGGCTGCCGATTTTCTTATGGTCAAACCGGCCCTGGCTTATCTCGACATTCTTCGTGATTTGCGTGATAACTTTGACCTGCCCCTGGTCTGCTACAACGTGTCCGGCGAATACAGCATGATCAAGGCGGCTGCCGCCAAGGGCTGGATTGATGGCGAGCGGGTGATGATGGAGACTCTGCTGGGTATGAAGCGTGCGGGCGCCGACCTGATAATCACCTACCACGCCAAAGAGGCAGCCAGGTTATTGCGTGGATGAATATTTTGGTTTGCAGCGCTAAGAGCCGACGCTTGATTGCCTTAGTGTTATCTGCTAGGCTTTTTCCATGCTCAGACAACTCCGCTTAGACATTCCGGATCTGCTGCACCATGTTATGGTGCGTGGCATTGAGCGCCGGGTGATTTTTACGGACAACACCGACTACACCGACTACACCGACTTTGTCGAGCGTCTGCGGAAACTGTTGCCGGTTGGTCGATAAGCTGTTAAAGCAATAAAGCAACAACGTCCCTGAAAATATGCCCGTCCCTGAAAATATGCCGTCCCTGAAAATATGCTTATTTGACAAAAAGCCCTCTCTCTGTCAAGCCTCTGTTTCAATTGGCTGCAAAGTTCTTTCAGGAAAGCCTTCAAACGCGTCCTGAACGATTTTTTCAAGGGCAGAAACTTCCGTATCGGTCAACGCTTCGAATTCTTTCTGCCGACGACGCTTTGCTAATTTGCCGTTATTCTGCAGGATCATGAAAATCAGGTTTTCGGCAAGGTTGTCCGGCATCTCCACCGTATCCATGATCTTTCCCATCGCTTCGTCATGGCGCTGAAGATATTCGATCTCACGAGGCAGATCGTAGTTCACGGTGCGCTGGACACAGTCATAAAGAAATTCAGCGGATTCTGTGCAGTCAAAGTATCTGTAAAAGTCTGCCGTTTCGTTGTGAACCATGACGTTTCCGTCAGCGGTCGGTCTCCAGTCAATGAATGGCATGAGCGGTGAGGTATGGCGTTGTAGCGTCTTGCGATAGGCGTCAATCCGCTCCAGCATGACAGCCGATACGGGGAAAACCATGCCAGTGGGCGTAAAGTCCCTCTCCGCCAGCACGTGGTGGACGATGCAGCGCTGCACACGTCCGTTACCATCCTGGAAAGGGTGAATATAGACGAACCCGAAGGCCGTAGCCGCCGCTTGCAGAACCGGTTCAAGCCCGTCTAAACGCATTCTGTCATTGGCTTCAATCAGTTTTTGCATCAGATCCGGCAGATCCTCGGGCCGGGCACCGATAAACTCAGGCAACGGATCACCGGTGTAATCTCTTTCTCCAAGAAAAACCCCGTCGGGCCTGAGCCCTGCGTGGATAAAGCGCGTATCTTCGATCAAGATCGCGTGCAGGCGGAGAAGTTCCGCCAGGGTAAGGGGATGTCGACCCGCTTGCATTACCGCCCGTCCCCAGCGTTCAAGGCGTGAACGCGGCGGGCGCTCACCCTCCATGGCGAAGCTTGCCCGACTGTCGGCCAGAAGAAGGAAGCTCGCCGCCCGCGTTACCAAATGCCCCCTCGTTCGACCGATTGTTTGCCGTGCCTGGTCACCTAGCCCTGCGGCTAGAAAGGCATCAAGACGGGGTGTTCTCCGGATGACCGGGCAAAATCCTGGCACCCCAAGGAGATTGTCGCGAACCCGGTGGCGCTTCGAGAGCTGTGGCTTGCCTGTGATATAATTCTTTGGGTCAAGAAGGTCGATGGCCACTATTTTTTCGGCATCTGGAATATCGATGACTCGCCCGAGGAGATGTTCATACAGGAACCAGACCCGACGATTCGCCTGGCCGCTCGGGGCGCTGCGGACATAATCTGTGATGAGGTTAAGCGGTGCCGCCCGTAAAAGCTTTACCAGAAAAAGAAGGTCAAGAGGCTCATGGCGCAGGGCAAAGGTCAGGTGATCGGCGAATGTTTCCCCTGGCCAATAGCGCTTATCGAAAACAGTCCACGCGCCTTCTCTCTTGCGGCTGCCACGTACAAATTTTTCAGAAACACACGAGATGTGTCGTGATGGGGCGTCGATAGACAAGGCCATCCCTAGCGCAGCCCATCCGGCGGGTTGACACTCCTTTGGGACAAGGGAGCCCAGAACGATTGTGATATCCAAGTTCTCAATCTTCATTTTGTCGAAAAGCACCGCATTCGAGTCGAAAAACATACCAATATCTCAACTTATGTCGAAAAAGATATTATCTCAGCTGGAAGCCGAATTCCACATTTTTTCGTCGTAATTCACTCTATTTTTGATTTAAATGTCGAAAAACGCACCATGGGGGGATCAGTATAATTATCACACCATCGTTCAAACCGGCTATCTTGCCCCACTATCTTGGCGAACTTTGCTGCGCAATACCGTAAATCGCACAGTTGGGTTGCTTTCGATCTGGAGAAAAAGGTAAGTCTGTATGGCGCTACAAAAATCACATAACGAGAACTATGGGGGGGGGGTGTTTGATTGCTTTAGTGTTATCTGCTAGGCTTTTTCCATGCTCAGACAACCCCGCTTAGACATTCCGGATCTGCTGCACCATGTTATGGTGCGTGGCATTGAGCGCCGAGTGATTTTTACAGACAACACCGACTACAACGACTTTGTCGAGCGTCTGCGGAGACTATTGCCGGTTGGTCGATAAGCTGTTAAAGCAATAAAGCAACAACGATGATGACGCGTCCCTGATGACGGGCTGATAAACTCCTTCGGTCAAAAGGCCCGGAACTGGGATGTTCAAAGGAGTTATACCTCGAAGTTTCAACAGACAGAAATTGTGGTTTGATTTTTTCCGCCGCGCTAGCGGCTTAGTTCAACGAAACGCTTCACGGACTGCCAACCCCGCCGCTTCCTTTGGTCGCTCTGGGGTTGGCCGCCGGTGAGCTTTAACGTTATGTGTTTTTTGAACAGGTGCGTATCGGGTTATGCATAAAGCTCTATTTGTTTCATTTTTGCTTTTAATAGTTGGGTGTACATATGGTCCTGAAAGAACAGTTTTATCTATAGATAACGCTGTAGCCAAACCGCACTCGCACGAATTTGCGATAGCGGTTGGGTACAAAAGACTGCAAGATTCAAAAGGCGCAATTAATACTTTCCCAAATGGTGGTATACCAAAAATCCTATACCGTGAAGCTCGCATATATATAGTGAACATTGATGAGGAGTCTGTTTTGCTTGTGGCTCAGGTTCCCGATTATGGTGGTATTCCACAGCCAAAGGCGGTTTGGATTGACGGCTGGAGTAATGGGAAGGTTTACTTTTCTCTGCGCGGTTACGGTGGCGATCAGAGGCATGGTGACGATTTATCCGATAAGCGCATAATAAGATACTCAGTATCTCAATCAGGAGAATTAGTACACCTAAAAAAATATCCGTTCAGGTTAGATAAAGGTAAAAATACAGGGCCTATCGATGATCCTCCTTTTTTAAGATTAAGCAAGGGGCATTTATCCATTGATATTGGTATTGATAACGACTTATCAAAAGCAAAAAGAAAGGCGAGAATATCCCTCGATCCAGAAACAGGCACACCAAGTCTTGTTTGGATAACGACAACGAAACATAATAAAGCTAATTCAGCCGACGCAAAAAGCCGTGCAGCTGATTAGCGGCGTTAGGCAATAAAGTGGCTTAATTTTCTTGAAACCTATTGAAAGGACAAAGAAGTGGCTGGTGCTAAATCAATCGCAAAGGGATATTCACTCGGATTAGGGTACGAAATTTTTGCCAGAACGGGAACCGTGCAATCCTCTGAAAATGAAGTAGAAACCACATTCGAACATAGTTATGACCACAATACAGGACGGAGCCAAACATTTTCTAAATCAACCCATTGGCAGACCATTTTTATAAAAGATGAAGAAGGTACGGAACATTCTGTAGTCCTCAAAAATTTGACTATTCCATGCAGAGATGGACATAAGGTAACCGCTTTTTTTGCTAAATCGGGAGGAAAGAAGCTAGGGTTTTATTTCATGCTTCGAAATCACAATACCCGTGATATGGATTGTAATAATGGAATGATCAGATCGGTAATGTTTCCTTGGATAACAGTGGTTTTGCTGATGGTTGCTTATGTGGTGTATATGATCAAGGACGAAATGGGTTCACAGGGCAGTTCTTTGGGGGAGGCACTCATAGTGACTGCGCTTGGAGCGCTTTTTGTGGGTTTTATTCTGTGGCTTTTAGGATGGCTAATTAGCTTTTTGCGTGGGATTTTTGTTAAGAATAATTCGCAGTTTAGGCAGTACATTAAGGAAATTTCAACCTAGTGTCTCGTCAACCAACAAGTGTCGGATAAAGCCGTGACAGTTTTATCCGAGCATCCTTGGTCGTGAACCGCCAATTCACCTTGGCTTCTTTGTTGTTTCTGAACTCTTGCCATGCTCGTACTTCTTTTCTGACGACAGTGATATCGTCGATTCTCCTGTTGAGGCATTGGCCAGAGAGGACGTTCAACTCGATTTCGGCCATATTCAGCCAACTTCCGTGCTTCGGGGTGTAAACAAATTCGAAACGATCCCATAAAGCTTTTGCCTTGTCCGGTGGAAAAGCCTCGTAAAGGGATCCGGGTTCATGTGTGTTCAGATTATCCATCACCAGCGTTATTTTCTTTGCGTGCACGTATTGATCAGCGATACCCACCAAAAAATGTGCCCAATCCTGCTTGGTCTTTCTTTCCGTTATTGACACCATCCGTTTTCCAGCCAAGGGCTCACAGGCAAGAAAAATATTACACACTCCACGACGGCAATACTCATAGTCATATCTGACTGGCTGTCCAGGCGATGCAGGAATCGGTTGCCGGGTCTCACCGATCAACTGCTTTGGTGATTCATCCATGCAGACAACCGGGTGGAGCGGATCAAAAGGGCGCTTATAGACGTCCAGAACCTTTTCCATATTGGCAACAAAATTGCCATTTTGCTTCGGTGGAATTAGCCACCCCTTTTGCCGCCAAGGCTTGAGTTCGTTTTTTTTAAAATACGGCGTACCGCTTCATGGGAGATACCGTCGATATAGTCTAACTCAACAGCTTTATCCGCCAACAACCGCAACGACCACCGAGAAAAGCCTTCTGGCGGCTCGCTGCAACTCAACGCAATCAGGTGTGCTTCAAAATCACCATCTGCTTTTTTATGGTAAACCCGATCTGCCGACCTCTTGTCCAGGGCATGGTCGAAACCTTCTTCAACAAAGCGTTTCTTTACCCGGTCAATTTTCTTCATGCTGATGTTCAAAACCCGGGAAATTTCTTCGTTTGTTGACCGGGCATTCTGGAATTCCCCTGTATCGCAATCAAGTAAAATCAGTGCATTAAGAATTTTCTGCGATTGATGCTTCCCTTTTGACACGAGGTTGTTAAGCATTTCACGTTCGTCGCTGGTAAGTGTCACAATGTATTTCTTCATAGTCAAACCTCCTGGATTTGTTATGAAGAAATTATAGCCTATCATTTACGACATTTCAATGTTGACATGACACTAGTATTGCCTAACGAATAAGGATAGAGAAAAAAGCATAAGGGGTTAGACCTACAAATTTCAAAATTCATGATACTCTCTACGAAATGATAGAAGAGCAGTTATCATTCGATGGAGGAGACCATGGCACGCCCGTTAAGGATTATGTAACCAGGCGCATTTTATCATGTCACATCGTAACTGTTCAGGAACCTTGGAGTAAAAATGACCGTGAGAGTCAAGGGCACCTCGCGCAGAGCCGCAAAGACGCAGAGAAAATCCCGAGACTTATGGCTTGAAAACAGAGCATAACTTTTGTTTTTCTCCAGCTTAATCGGTTCTTTGTGCCTGGTTTACTCTAAAAGGTTTTTGCCCTTCTTTGCGGCTTTGCGGCTCTGCGCGAGCAAGCTTTTTTGACCGTAAAGGTCTCTCGACCAAGAAAGAGCTGAATGGTTACGTCACATCGAGAGGCAATGAGCAGAAGGATGTCTTCAATAGTCGGCGCGACAGGGAAAAGTTTCTCGAATATCTAGAATCGCATACGTAATCTAAACATGTTTGAACCTGCCCTCTCCTCTACCCTATGGCTTCTGCCGGTGATGCGAGGCGTCAGCTCAGACAGCAGGCCTGGTTGACAATGCCCCGCACGCGTCGTACGATTTAACGTACGTAAAGGAGGTGCCCATGACCACCATCACTGCAACCGAAGCCAGAACGCTTCTCTATAAACTCCTCGATGACGTATCCGAATCGCACGAGCCCATCCAGATCACCGGCAAGCGCAACAACGCGGTTCTGATTGCCGAGGAGGATTGGCGTGCTGTACAAGAGACACTCTATCTGCATTCTGTTCCCGGCATGAAGGAGTCGATCATTGATGGCATGAAAACGCCTGTCGAAGCGTGCGATGAGGAATTGGACTGGTGAGTTGGAAGCTGGTCTATACCAGGCATGCTCAGAAAGATGCAAAGACGCTTGCCACTTCTGGGTTGAAACAAAATGCACAGCAATTGCTCGACATCTTTGCAGAGAATCCCTTTCAAAATCCACCGCCATACGAAAAGCTCGTTGGCAACTTAACGGGTGCTTACTCGCGTCGTATCAACATCAAACATCGACTTGTCTATCAGGTTCTCGAGGATTTTCGTACGGTGAAGGTACTACGCATGTGGACGCACTATGAATAGGAGCTGACCAAACGCACAAGCGAATCGGATGTGCAGGCGCTCCCGTTAGAACGTCTGATCCTCTTCTGACCGGATTTTTTATGCATTTGGGGGGTATCTGTTGTCTATTCTTGTGCGAACCTGCTAATCTTTCAGTTAATTTTATCGTACGGTTTTTTTGATTCTCTGGCCCCTG
>Ga0100391_1001614_pt1 | contig 24778 bp, 15 predicted proteins | sample CryGeymeta201515_FD_81541 | JGI IMG/M metagenome (GOLD analysis project Ga0100391, IMG submission 81541) | Groundwater microbial communities from Crystal Geyser aquifers in Utah, USA - Crystal Geyser metaG 2015-15 | ecosystem: Environmental > Aquatic > Deep subsurface > Groundwater | place: USA... | reverse complement strand
TTAAATGCTAGCTTAAAAGTGCTTGGCCATTTTATTTTTATTGGCAGCCAATGGGCCATTATTTAATAAAATCGCACTGAGATAGTAATTAGATCACATGCTGTTAAAAATAACGGTTCATATAAATTAAGCCCAACAAATGCTACTTCCAAAAACAACCCCGGGATTGTGTTTTTCCCCATCCCGGGGCAGTTTTGGAAATCCTGGGGTAGGGATATCCCTCGATTGGTGACAACACATGATTTATAATATATATCTTTACTTATTCACACATGTGTCAAGTTCTCGCTTTTCGATACAGTAGTTTGCTGTTTGTTCGCCATGTTGGTGCTCGTTTTGGTTCCGTTCGAACTTCTTGGTTAACTTTATGGGCAAGGAATGCACACACTCTTTTCACGCTACGCTTGTAACGAATGCTCCCTTTTTTTACCATTGAAATCGTTATGGTTTTTCTATAATTTTGTAGAATGATTTATTTTTATGTAATTATAATTTTATGAATCGACACCAAGCTCATTCCAAAGTTCATCACGACATGATTTGACATCATCCGGATGCAACGTTGCAACATGTGTCATTCTTTTTGCTGTTGTTGTTGTTGTTTCTGTTGTATCTATCCACATCAATACTGCTTCGTACTGATCCAAATCTTGATTGATACGAGCCGTCTGTGTGGCACGTAACAAAGCTTTTAATGCTACTTGCAAGGCTTGTTGAGGGTGTAAGCATTTGTTGTTTTCGGTACCACTACTACTACTACTAGTAGTAGTAGTACTCGATTGGAACTGAACAAGTTCCTGGACCAATTGTTCTCGAATCTGTTCGGCATTACGACCAATGGCACAGGCACCACTGGTCCATGATCGCCACGCACCAGATGGATCGATACTGTACACTCTCGTAGTAGTAGTAGTTGTTGTTGTTGTTGTTCTTTTTTGTTTGTCGTCACCACCATCATTGCCACCACGACCATTGCCAATAACGCCAGTAGTGCTCATCACCAGTGCTTGTATTCCGTACGGTCGTCCTCCCTTCCATCGTGCCGCATCACGAACGACTGTTGCGAATGATTGCACATGTTGTAATATGCTTCCTCTAGCAGCAGCAGCAGCAGAAGCAGCTGTAGTGATAGTAGAAGGTTCACCGTCATATATGATTTGATCTGTATGAATACCCTGTTGGACGACGCGTGATACGTGATCAATATCAGATGCCAATCCTGTCATTGAACAAATAACGTTCCGTCCCAGCATTACACAACCCGAAGAAGAAGCAAATGAAGATGAGGAGGGGGAAGAATAGGAAGCAACCATAGGCATATTCTGTCTCGTTAATATACTTGAAGGTATTTCCAACATTCTCAAATGTGTATCGATTTTCTTCCATGCCTCCTCCGTATTTTTTGATACATGAGTGAGTGGTTTATATTTCAGTTTGGATGATACCGTGTTTGGAACTTCCGATCTGGTAAGCAACAAGATACAATTGTTATTGTTGTTTTCTTTGGTTGTGGACGACTCATCGTCGGAGGATGCATCGTCGTTCTTTTGCTCCTCCATAAATTTACAAGATACAGCGACGCATGTTCCTTGTACAGTAGAAGCCGTCCAAGATGGATCCCAATGTTTGATGGGTGTCATAATATTATGGTTAGCAGTAGCAGCAGTCGTAAAAGAAGACGATGTTACACCACGAAAAAGACATAATAAAGGTAGGGAAAAGAAAAGCAATGATACGCAACAATAATAATCATAAAAATAATAGTAAGAATGTTGGTGATTCCTCTTGAAACAAGAAAAATTGTTCATTCTTGCTAAAGATATCTTTTTTCTGTTGATCCTGTTGGTATAGTTCACAGCGGTCTTTCTTTCTTTCTTCTCCTCATTGTTACTGTCATTGTACAAAATTTCACTCGGACATGCATGTACTGTTTGTATTGCTTCCTGGTCCACAACGGTGGTGCAGGTGCACTTGAAATTGTCCTTGATGATTGATGCATTTATTTCGAAACGGTTTTCGTTTGCAGTCATTGTCCTAAAAAGTGTATCTTTAGACTCGTAGGTTTAGATCTCGCCTTTCTTCTCTCGAAATGATGATGGTAATATTATCGTAAAGCTATCAGATGGATGAGTTGATGATGAGTTGTGTATCAGTTGTTTAGTTTGATGGAGCAATTCATTCTAATTTAAGAGTAGTAGCGTCGCTACTAGTAGCTATGTCGTAGTCTACTAGAGTGTAGCTACTACTAGTAGTAGTCTAGTCTACCAAAAATAAATAATGATGAGATTATTGGCTGATCACAGTATTATCCAAGAATGAGGTGTAAATCATGATTGGTGCGTCACAGTTGTTGCTGGTTGGAGGACAGGCTCGTGGGTGCGAATCTCACTAGACTACACGTACAAACTGTACCAGGTAGAGATTAACAAGCAGAAAAAATAATGGTAGCAGAGTTTTAAGAAAAGTTTTGTATAAATCATATTATGCTCCACTTTGATTTCGAGCACGAATAGCATCCAGTAGTGAACTGTTGCGACGCGTACCATCTGGTTTTCTTTTTGGAAATGATGAATCCACTTCTTTGATACTAATAGTATTGTCCAAGTCGTCAGCAACCATGGTAGATTGTGCGTCATTACTATTATTTGGACTGTCAGCATCAGCATTGGGTGCATTGGGTGGATTGGGTACTGAAATTGAATCCTGTGCTCTGGGAAGAGGTTGGCTTCCGCTGCTCTTCCACAACGATGCCGTGATTTCGGTACGAGACTTACGCGCGGGACGAACGACAGACTCTTCGTACACATCACCTTCCGGAAATCCCAAATCACCGGAATAATCCACAACGGCATTGGCGCGGACGGGACATTGACGCCCAATCAAGTCACACTTGTGTGCGATACAACAAGTCATGCCATCCGTTTGATCTACGTGTTGTTGGTACTTTGTCAAGCGCTCCTTAAAGTTTGCTTTCATCATGCGTGCCCACGTTACTTTGCGTTCCGTCATGGCATCCATAGTCGTCGTCGTCGTCGTCGTCTTGCTACACCACCCTTCCATGATCGGCACCATATAATGGTGTAACGCTCGACGTTCTGTCAGAGTCAGTCCCGCCAAACGCAACGACTCCAAATTACAGGGATGCCATCGAGCAACGGCGTCCGGATCTCGTCGGAGAATTTGCAAAACATTGGTCCTGTGAAATTTCTTGGCCATTTCCGTCGATAATCCAGCTTTATGAAGATCCGCTTGCGTCATTTTACGAATGTCTGCCGGCATGTGTCGTCGAATCTGTTCCAGGGCACGTCGATTCTCGTCGACCTGCGCTGCCTCCCACGCATTTTCAATAGACCGCTGTTCCTCTTGATACTCGTCCGTGAGCATCAAGGCCGTCATGTACTTTTCCATATCCTTTTCCAGACGAAAGTATTCCTGACGGAGACTCTGTTGCAGAACGGCATCATTGTGCACCACAATTTGGGAATCCCCAATCTCGTTCATGCGCTTGGAAATGCGTTCCACCTGATCCTTGGCTTCCTGGTAGGGAATGTCTTCCGCCAGAACCACCCCAGCCTGTTGCAATTGTAACTCCAGTTTCTTTCGACGTCGTTCTGCCAATTGCAATTCCTCCAGCAATTGTTGAATTTTCTCGTTTTCAGAATCTGTATCATTTTCATCGTCGACTTTATTGTCACTGTTATTATTTGCTGGTCGAGAGGGTTGGTTCTTCCTTTCTTGATCTTTGCCGTCACTATTGGTCTGTTGCTGGTCCTTTGTTTGTTCTCGTTCTTGCTGTCGTCGTCGTATTCTTCTAGCACGTTGGTATCGCGCAATACTCAGTTCACGACAACTCATTGTACTAAACGTAGTACAAACCGTCCTCGTGTCAAATGCTTCTTCTTCTTCTTGGTTGGCTTGTTGCTGCTGCTGTTGCTGCTTACGTTGTTCTTGTGAGCCTATACGGAAATGGTCATCATGATTGCTGTTGCCAGCAAGAGGTGGTGGTGGTGGTGGTGGATTCGCATGTTGCAAAAGTAATATTTGTTGACGATGTTGATCATGCAATTCACGCATTTTCTTTTCGTAAATATTCTGATGCAGTGCTAATCCATGAAAGAATGCGGCTGTTGCCAAGACTTGATCGCGATTTGTCCCTTGTTGTTGCTTTTGCTGTTGCTGTTGCTGTTGGCGAAGAAGTAGGGACTTGACTGCCTCTAGTGGTTCGGCATGTTCTGTGGAGTCATGTAAGGTATCCGTAGAGTTCATCAGTGTCAACAAGAGTTCCGAGGCAGGTGCAAATTTGTCCTGAACCAGTTCCAGAAGATTATCCCAAGAGTCCTCAGATATTTGCTGCTGTGGTAGTTGTTGTTGCTGATGTTGCTGCTGTAGTAGTAGTGGTTCCTGGTCTAATGAAGATAATATCTGGTCAGCACACGCCGACAATGTTGTAGAATCCGTGTCGCTGAAAGATGGCGCTGCTGTTATCATATCGTCATCATCATCATCATCATCATCATCATATTCTTCTTCCGCTTGTAGATTCGAAGGAGACACCATCCTGACCAGTGCCATAGATTCGTTAGTCTTGGTGGACTCTCGACCGCTACTACTAACACCACCAGGTTGTGCATTGGTCGAGAGCGAGTCTTCATCTCGCTGTTGATGTTGTTTTCTGAAGTTGCAGTGGTTTACTGGTTGTCGTTGGGGATAATATTGCTGTTCATCACAGCACTGATTGTGCTCTTCTGGATCACTTCCACCACTACTGCTTTCACTACTACTACTGCTAGTACAAGTAGGATAAGTATTAGAGAGTAAAAGTACGGCATTGTCAAAGTTCTTGTCTTCGTCTTCTACGGCGGCAGCAACTGTAGAAGTGCCTGCTGCTATTGTTGTCGTGACTTTTTGTTTCTTCGCCCGGTCAGATTGCTGATATTGCTGACAAATTTGTGACCAACTTTCCTTGCTGTTTCTAGTATTTAATGTCCCCTTTCCTAATTGTTGCAAATACGTTTCCAATAGAGATTTGGCAGCCGCTTGGGAAGAGAAATCACTATTGCTCCTGCTATTGCTGCTACTGGTGTTGGTGTAATTAGTAGTAGCAATGTTGTGTCTCCTTGTAGTATTTTTCATACTGATGGAATAACTTTTCTTGCTGTTGCTGCTGTTACTACTACTGTTGCTACTATCGCTACTATCGCTGCTCTCGTTGCTGTTGCTGTTACTACTGTTGATGCTGTTACTACTGTTGCTGCTGCTAGTGGTAGGAATCCTTGATGTCCTTCTCAAGTTATCACCCTCCAGACTCAACAATTCATCTAGGGTAGTAGCTACCTCAAAAGGATCCATACTCTTGCAGCTTTCACGATTTCAATCGCTTGTTTTTATTTTCTTGACTTGGGTTTCTGCTGTTTTAAGGGGGGGGGGGTGATTGCATGGATAATGCACAAATAAATAATAATAATTTGCTTTTGTGCTATAAAAAGAACATGCTGTATCAGTTGTAGTAGCTACTAGACTAGTAGACGACTATTCTATCAGTTTGGTCTGTGTTTGACTCTTACAAGAAAATTTCGTTTCTGAATGGATCCAATGAAAGGGACTGCTGACTCGGAACAAGATTTGATTTGAATGAAAAATAACAGACACCTGGGCCATCCATTGACTTGAATAATTGTTACAAAGGGACAGATGATGATGTGTGGCGCACATTTTTTTTTTAGCTTTGACTAGAGACTAGCTAGTAGTAGTAGGCTAAGTCTCTACTACTACCAGTGGTAATAGTGACTCGTCTGGTCAGAGTTTGTCCGGTGGGGGGTCAAACGGTTCGTCAAGCAATAATATTGAGATTTACTAGTAGACTAATAGTACTCTAGCTAGTACTACTAGTAGGTCTCTACTACTAGTAGGCTAATAGCCCTCCTATTAATACTAACTACTACCAGACTAATACTGCTAATAGCTGCAGTACTAGTAATAATAGTTGTCTATTCTACCTGGAACTAGCTTTTTACTAGCTATTGTGGTCTGCTAACGCATAACCACATGGAATCTCTTCGAAGGCGTTTTCACTACTACTGTAGTCTAGCTACCGTGGTCAGTAGTCATACCTGGTAGCCAGCATTATTGTAGCTAGCAGGTACCGGTAGTCTAGTACCTGGTAGTTGGAGGTGTTGATTACTACGATAATACGTAAACACCAACTTTGCAGCAAAGCAAGTGTAACATACCAGGTAGTCTACTAGTACTATTCAATGGCCAGCAGAAAGAAAGAAAGAAAGAAAGAACAAAATCACTTCAGCCAGTAGTGGTAACCTAGTCTACTGCAGCCAAACCACGATTGCTTACTGGGAACATGATTGTCTCATTTTTTGTAAGCCTTCGTAAGAGCACTCGCGTACCTGGTACTGGTAGAAAACTATATACTACTAGTACGTACCCGAGTATTAGTTTTTAGTCTAGCTAGTACGGTAAAGCAATACTCGCAAATATTTTCGAGAACTTCTTACACAAACTACAAGCTACTGTAGCTACCTGGTAGAGACCAGATTACTCTAGTACTTATGATACGTAGTACTATATACCTGGTATTAATCACTGGCGAGTAGTACAGTACGTAGTACCAGGTACCAGTAGCAGAATCCGGCAGCCAGGGTCCTACTAGTACTAGTCACACATAATAATTGCCACAACAAAGACCTAGTACCAGGTAAATTACAACCGAAGTTTTACCATTACCACACAGCACTTGTACTGAGTTGTAGATAGTAGACTACCATTAAACATCGTGTCGACAAAGCGACATCGGTCTGATTGTTTTTGTCTTGGTAGTAGTTACGGGAGGCCCTTATTTTTATTGCAAGTACTAGAGACGTACTAGTACTATTATTTGCTTGAAGGTCTGATAAGACTACAGTCATTTACGATTAAGTAAAGAAGAGCGATGGACGAACCAATTGTATGAATTCACTTTTCCGACTATTGTTGACTGGGTGTTCACCAATAAAGGTACTACCATACCGTACTACAGTAATAAGTATGCCTACCAGTAACCATAGAGGCACTGTACTTTTTGACTCCAGACGTACCAGTATGAACCAAAAATTAATTTAATCCGAATATCATGTACTACTACTACCGGTAGTAGTAGTGTGTGGTACTGGTACTATTACCTGGTAGTGCGTAGTCTACTACTACAACAAATTTGACGTGTCTCCAAAAGGATATCTTTTTATTTCTTTGGCTATTCAGCGAATGTCAAAGTCATAATAACCAGATTGGAACGAAGGAAAAAGAAAAGAAAAGACTTGAAATAACCTAGTCGGCGTTACGAGTACTAAGGAGAGTCTCACTCCAACACATTTAGCGGTTAGTGGTATCACCCTAGAATAACAAAAGCAGATAAAACAAACTACTAGTACCCAATCCATTCCAAATTCCATTGTCACAGAGCAAATAAATAACGGTGACAATGCGCAGTTTGCATAAGCATCAACATCATCATCATTATCAGTCGTCTGCCAAAGCACAAGTGAGCCCAACAGGAGTAGTGGAACAGCTCCAAACCATGCCGTCGCCTTCACCTCCACCACCGCCTCCATCTTGTGAATCTCCGTTACCATCCGTACAGCAACAAAGAAGTATTAGTAGTAGTAGTAAAGTCCGTAGATCACCTTCTTCCACGGCAAGATTGTGTTTGGACGATCCAGTGGTTGCATCAAACAATGACGACAAAAAATCGATGCGAAGAGGTGAGCAGCAGCAGCAGCAGCAACAGCAAACAACTACAGCAACAGCAGCAACGCGACCAGCCAGATCACGTTCGGCACGGACACCCCGTCGAATGAAGCGGAACAGTGCCAACCAACAACAACATCCACAACAGCATCAGGGAGGACTAGAGCTGAGCAGTACTACCAGAGCTTTATTCAGTAGTGCAGCTTGTTGTAGTGCACAACGTAGCAGTACCGCCGAAGGCGCCACTACTACTGACAACAGTAGCAATACTACTGCTGCTACTCCTCCTCCTACTACTACTATCAATCGGAGGACTGCTGCAGAAAGAAACAACAGCTGCACGAGTATCACGTTATCTTCAAAGAATTATGATGGAGATGACGATGACGATGACACACATTCGATCGCGACTGCGAGCATTGATGATGACGATGATGATGATACTGATGACGAAGATGATGACAATGCACTTGCCTGCGACACGACAATGCCAACGAAAGTAGCTATAGCTATTGCAACGACAAAAACAACTGCTGCTGTAGTCCCTGCACCTGCTGCTCCTGTTGCGGTGGCGCCTCGTGGTCAACCTGCGGCTGTTCACAATGCCAAGGCCATGGCGGCCAAATTTCGATTGTTGAATCGACAAACCAAACCGGTTCAATTGGCGAGACACGAATCGACGGGATCGGAAACAACCGACGCCACTGACAGTCATCAATCGCGACAAATGAAAGAACGATTGTCGAAAATTCAACAAAACAAGGAACGGTTCGTCCGGACCAAGGCCAGATTGATGAAGTTACCGCCCTCGCGCGGTGTGGCCCTCAAGGAAGCCGTGAGTCACAACGACAGTTCGTACTTGGAATTTCGCATCGACGAAGACGCCGCCTTGACCGAAAGGGATATGCTCACTTTGAGCAGTCACAGTGCCGATCTGTTGGAAAAACACGGTGTACCGCCCGTCCGACGACGTCGGATTCGGACGACACGAAATAGTACTACTGGTGCTGGTGCTGCTGGTAAGAAGAAATTGTACAAGAAAACCAGTATCGAAACAGTGTACAAGTTACTGAGTGCCAGTAGCAGCAGCAGCTGCAGCTGCAATAATGTACTCACTACGACTGTAGGAACAGGAGCAACAGGAACAGGAATAACAGCAGTGGCTACCGCATCATCCAACAAGCGTCAGGCTGTTCATGACATGGTTTCCGTCAGCTCGAGTGCTAATACTTTCGCTGGTGATGATGGCACCTATGATGACACCGTCAATGATGATGGCGACGAGGGATTCGAAAGTCTTCGTGATTTATCCATGCAACGTCAATACCATCGTCAGCAGCAGCAGCAGCAGCAGCAGCAGCAGCAGCACCAGGAACCTGTGCTGTCGGTGCAAGGCGAAGTAACGACATCATTGTCGTCGAATGTTCGTGCATCGCGATGGAAGGTACACGATGCCGAAGCACATGTTATGGCACAAGTACCTACCAGACCGATGCGAGCTCCCAGAACACCTTCGACGCATCGTGCAACGATTCGTCTTGACGAAAACAACGATAACGACAATGTTGGAGGTGACAACAACAACAACAACAACAACAACAACAATAATAGCAGCATCAAGACACAGGATTCACGACCGATTCAAAAAATTGTTTTTGAAATGACACCAGGAACCAAGGCACGAATTGTGGGGATTTCTCAAGACAAAGATGGTCATTTTTACATGTCACCCCACACTCCGCGAGGAGGACAAAAAGCAAATGCCTTTGTCGATGGAGGGTTGGTTCCCGTGACACCGCTCACGCATTCTCCGTGTGGTTACATTAGTGAACTAACACCTGGATCGGCAAGCTACATGGAAACACCATCGACCATTCACGAAATCACGAGTGCCGAAGGATTGTCTCCGGGAACCTGGGTCTTGTTGGAAGAAGACGATGACGACGACGACGACGACGATTATTATTCGGAAAGCGATGATGATGAGTCGGATTCTGAAAACAACGACGACGACGACGACGAGGACGGTGATGATACAAACAAGCATCCAAAACCAAAAGACGGACAAGACAGACCGCACCCGGAAGAACGTTTGAAATCTCGACGAAAGGGTGATCCCGTCATGATTTTGCGCAACTTACCACTGCTCACCGAAGATGATGATGATGATGACAGCCACACCAATACAAATATGAATACCAATATGAATACCAATACCAATATCGATACCGATATCAATACCAATACCAATACTGCGACTGGTGTGAACCGACGATCCAAGATGGTGGGCGAGTGTTTCAATGATAATACTCCGAAGCTTCCAGCACGACGTAGGTTCAGCAATGACGATTCGGAAAAGTAATTCCTCTATTTTATAAGACTGTCATTTTCTCTTTTTTTTTTTTTAAATGAAAAAAGAACCGATTGTTTGAATTGCCTGTTTAGTTTACAGCAGGGATGATCGTCCTCTCTCCTGTTCGGCTTCCTGATACAATAAGGACTACTGTACTAGCTGCTACTAGCTACTACTCGAGTAGTCTAGCTAGTAGCTGATAATAATAATAATAATAGTGTTTGTCTGTTTTTGAGTAGACCTCTACTATTCTACTACTAGTAGGTCTACGTAGTACAGTAGTAGCTACTCGAGTAGTAGTTTCTCGTGGAGTCAGTCCCCTAAGAATAAGGTTTTTTCACGTTCGTGATTGAGCGCAGAGGTACGAATGAAAGATTTCAACCAAACAAGGATTGATTTCTCAACCACAACAATTGCATCCATCATTATTATTTTATTATTATTATTTACGGTACAGTTCACAGTTCAAAGGAATCAATAATCACAGCATAGACTACTAGTAGTTTAATCTGTTATGATTCGTGATTACCAGTATAAGATGGTCGCTTTGTGTGTGATATTTTTGTTGTTGTTGTTGTTGTTGTTAGAGCAGAAGACTGTGGCAGTTGCTGCCTTTCAACGTCATCATAGCAGTCATCATCATGATCCTTTGCTGGTCACCACCACCACCACCACGACTACTACTACTACTACTACTGGTACTACTGGTACTATAGCATCAGTAATAAACCGACCAAAATCCTACCTTTCGTTTTACCAACAAATACATCAACCGTATTATCAAAGACACGCATTCCGTAACATGAACATGAAGCCGGCAACGACAACAGGTGCTACGACAACAGCATTATCAATGTCGGTATCATCTTCTTTGCCAGCATCCATAGTACCAGTACTACCAACCTGTACCAAAGCACCTTTGTTAGTAGCCATCAAGGCAGGTGCCATTACATTGGGAATGCAATTATTGTTGGGACGGGTATTGTTACGTCAATCTCGTGTACCATCGATTGTACAAGATACATCCGATTATACGGCACATTCCATTGTAGCAATGATTCTTATGATTTTATTATCAAGCTTGGGACTGTACGGTTGGTTTGGAATGTCATCAGTATTGTTTTCCAGCAGTGCCAGCAGTAATCTGATTCTCCTGAGGTCACCGGAAGCAACTGTACTGTCGGACCTGGCACGATGGATGGCAGCTGTTGTATTGGGTAGTTTTTGCTTTTGGGACATCCCGACATCCTTGCGTGTTCCGGCATTGCGAAAACCAGATGTCATTCTTCATCACGTTATCATGATGATATTGGCATTGTTAGGTTGTACGGTACTACCGACACCCTATATTGTGTTTTATTTTGGTGTGGTAGAACTCAGCAGCATTCCACTGATTGCCTACGATCAGGTATCTCATTGGTTAACAACAACAAGTACTACCAGTAGTAGTAGTAGTAGTAGTAGTAGTAGTAGTAGTAGTAGTAGTAGGAATAATGATGAGAAAAGTACTAGCAATGACAATGACAGCGCAACCATAACCAATCATGATGAAGCGACCAAAGTGCCGAACAAGGATAATACTACAACGCGACAACAGCAACAGCAACAGCAACAGCAACAGCAACAGCAACAGCAACAGCAACAGCGCCTAGTACTGGCATTGGAAACGGTACAAGGCAACCTAGGAATTGTAGCGGCTTTGACATTTACGTTGGTACGTGTGTGGAGCTTTACGAGAGTCACACTGATTCATTTCTTACCCGATTGTTTACGAGTACTTCGTGACAGCACCAGTCGAACCTTGCCATCACCACAACTGCTCATAAGAACGAGCAGCTGGCAAGTACTCTTGACCCTGCGGTTTCTCGCTGTTGCTGTGGTTGGATTCAATATGTTACAATTGTTCTGGTTTTCCAAAATGGTACAAGCATTCCGAAACAAAGAGTAAATAAGGGATAGTAAATAATAATACGTACAGTACGTTATTATTATTCAGTCTATCTCCGTGAACATGAACCACCATTACGTACAGGAGATACCATACCGCCACAATTTACAGTACAATACCAAACGAAACCACCAAAACAAACCATTGCAAGAACAACAAATACAACAAACGGGGCAAAAAATAATAGTAATAAAAAACATGATAATATATGATCGACCAAAGCTATTTTATATCCCATGATAAAAAACAATCGATCAGAATGAATTCGTTCCTGTTATTAATAATAAAGAAGAATATTGTCTACGGAAATATCACGAAGACGGTGTTTGTTGATTTCATGCCTTATGAAACGCCTTTCATTTACTAGCAATTATTTTTGGTTTTGTATTGGGAATGAAACGCCTTTCATCTTTTTTCTTCTTCTTCTTCTTTTGTTCTGATTTTACCAAACACTGGCCATGTCCGTGTCTTGAGTGGCAATCACATCAAAGACACAGGCCTTCTTGTCAGCTTCAGAAGTCAAATGAGCACAGGCCTTCTCGGCAACAGCCATGTCCATACCACTGGCAAGACGACGCTTGCGCAGAGCAACCTTGGCGTCCGCGGTAGGAGGCAGCACACACTTGTTGGGCAACACAACGGCTCCTTCGTACGAATGGAACAACTGAGGCTCAGACGCATTCACCTGCCACTCCTGTCCGAATTCATTAAGGTCGGCAATAAAGCTACCATCACGACCAAGACGCTTTCCATCGTCGGCGTGACTTCCAAGCAATCCAGTAGATCCCTCGTAGTTGCTGCTGTTCACCCAGTCAATGTCAACATGAACAAAGTTCTTGAACGTGCGCAGGATCACCGGCTCCTTGTCGCCCTCGAGATAGATGTTGGCCTCGCGATTCTTGCCAGACGACTTGTACCGGATCAAGAGTCCCGAAACGCTGGATCTGTGCCACTTGCCAACTTCCTTGTCCGACGTAACCGCTTCTCCATTGATCCAGAGCCACTCATTAGAATCTGGGTTGGCATGGATTTCAACGGCCTCGTCACCAATTTTGACAGCAGCGGATTCCACAGAGGACCAGAAGTCTTCGATCTTGGTACGAATGTGAATATCCATGCCCAAGTTGTCGTGGAATTGAGGGTTGTGAAGCAGAACAAGGTCGCACTCTCCATGGTAATCGTACATTTCTCCTCCAAAGGTCTTGAAATGAGGATCGCCCTTCACAAAAGTATTGGGGGTAGTAAGGTCCGTCTTGGTGAGAACGTCGGGTGTGGCAGATTTGGAAGTAACTTCCCTGTCACCAATACAGTCTTTCGAGTAAAGGTTGAACCCAACATGTTCTTGCTTCTCTACGTCGGTAATGCAGCCCATGCACACATTAGCATAAGTTCCTGCTTCAGCAAAGCTATAGTAGTCACAGCCTTCAGTGTCAAGACACTTTTGACGACAGCTTTCTAGGGTCTGGTCTTCCAACCTGTAGAGTCTATCCTTGTGAGGGTCTCCGTTTGGATCCTTGTGGGGACACTTGACGTTCACTCGCATGTCCTTACACTGACCTTCAAAGACAAGTGGTTCTGGTTCTTTTTCAGACTTTTCAGCAGCACAGTCAACCGGATAAAAGTCAAAGCCAACGTGCTGCTGGGCATCACTCTCAGCACCACATCCCATACAAACGCCTTCAAATTCTCCTTCATCGGCATAACTGTAGAATTCACACAATTCGTTGTCCTCACAGGCTTTTCGGCAGTCATGCAAGTTAGTGTTGCGGTTATCAATGAGTCGAGATGCTCCACTCTTGCACTTCATGTCTTCGAACATAGCATCGCAGAAGCGCGGCGTGATGGGGGCGGGAGGAGCAGGTGGAGGAGGTGGAAGAGTCTTGACGGGGGTGTCATCAATGGCAGACTTGGTCGCAACAGGCGCATTAGCATCACATCTGGATGCATCAAAGACAGTCACGGTGTCCTTGAAGGCTTGGCAATCAATAACACCTCCCTCAACACATTCCAGTAGACAAGCGTTGGAGGTTGCGGCATCACGAATGTCTCCACAGCACGCTTCACATTCAGGAGTAGCTTCCTCTATGAGATTTTCAGTATTGTCTTGGCTATACTGGCGATCGCAACCATAGAAATCAGACCATTCTTCATCAGGAAGGTATCCGAAGATAGACTCTTCCTGGGAGACGCACCAGTTCTCGGTACAGTATTCATAGGCTCGGGCACCCTTGACACTATTCTGGTGAAAGAGATTCTTGTCCTCCTTGTTCATCCAATCGTCCATCTTGTTTCTATTAGGGGACCCGAAGAGACCAACAATGGTTTCTTCTTGGGCCAGCTTGGGAGGAATACAAAGGTCGTTCATCATCACGCAACCAAAATTTCCGTATCGGACCAAGACACTGTAACTAATGCCAGCATCAGGAAAGTAGAGCAAGTCTTTGTTTCCCTTGGCGTGCAACTCGATACCATCGATTTGGGCACCCGTTTCTGTGATAGGATGCTTGCCATCAGGCCCCCACTGGGCCGGTTTCCCATCAATAAAGTAGTTCAAGATACAGGCCTTAGGTCCTTCACCTTCTTCAGCAATGATATCAACACTGGGAACGCCTTCAACACCAGCATCAATCGAAATACCCTTTGTAATGGTAATCATCCTGCCATTCTTGTTAGAACGAGCATCTTGAAAGCGTCCTTGGACTTCAAAGGAGGATTCAAGAGATCGGGCAAGAACAAATTCTCCATGGCCTTGGCAATCAAACTTCAAGCCATCAAAAGTCGTGATGTGAGGATCTCCTTTGACAGAGGCACACACGTGGTCATCAAAGCAAGCTCCCTCAATATCAGGAAACGAGTCCTTTCTTCGGTCACCACGATTCTTGTTTTTGTTGTTCTTCTTGTCAGTAGCGGTGTTACCGCGAAGACCCTCATTACGACCAAATGCACGTTGACGAGCCTTTTCGGCCTTGCGAGCCTCACTTTCGGCAGCACGCTTCAGAGCAGTCTCAACTCGTTTATAGATTCGGGCAGCGTGGTTGACGTTCTTCTCGGCACGACTTACGGCTTGCTTCAAGAGGTCGAATTCCCACTTCTCGGTCTGGCCATCTTCGAAAATTTCCTCGCCTTTCTCAAGAGCCTCCTCAGCTTTGGCCAAGTATTCCGTTTCCGACTTGACGAATGCCTCGGCAGCGACAATGTCCTTGGTGGCAATGATCTCCTTACGCAAGGCTTGCTTCTCGAGATCATTCTTTCGAAGCTCATTCTTTTCGACGTCGGCAGCAGCTTGCTTATCTTGTTGTAGCTGTCAGCATCAAAGACCGCATAGAACACGGCGTTGTTAGAAGTGATGCGTATAAAGATATATGGTATACAGAGCAAACTATTCGACAGCGTACCTTTAGGGCGGCAGACTTTTCGGCAGCAATACGGGCCTCTTGAGCTTCGCATTCTCCCATATGCTCAACACGAGCGTAGTTATCCTTGTGAGAGTATTCAGGAAGAGTCCACTGCTTGCGCTTATAGAAGGATTCACCTTGCTGCGCGTATTCGGCACAATATTCTGTCTTCGCAGTACAGACTGAGAAGTCGTCGACAATCTCATCAGCCTTTACGGCAGCCGTTTGCTTGTCCCAGCTGACTACACGGTAAGAAGGTGTGGGCTGAATGTCTTGGTTGCGGGGAGTGTAGGTGGTGCAGTATTTTTCTTTCTTCAGGTACTCGGAACACTTCTCCAAGGTCAAAGGGGTTCCGTCGACATCCAAGCGCTTCTTGGCATTTCGTGGATCATTGGCTTCCTGGCTGTGCCAGTTAGCGTACTGGTACCAAGGAGTTTTGCCTTCCTTGTCTCCGTAACGGTTGATACAGTACTTTTCCTTGTTAGAAAAGACCTCCTTACACTTTTCCATGGGAACGATATTGGCGGCATTCTCAGCCAATTCGGCAGTCTGGTCGTCCCAATTCTTGTACGTGTACCAGGGATCCTCGTCGCTTCCAGTGTTGACGCAACGCTTGGATTTCTCCAATTTGACTTCACAGATGGAATCTTCGACGATCAAAGCGGCCTTTTCTGGATTTCGTTCGACCCACTGCTTCTCCCAGTTGGCTACATGATACCAAGGTCTGCCTTCGGCGTTGCCCTTGACACAGTACTTGGTCTTCTGCATGGCAACGTCACATTCAGGCATCGGCACAAGCTGGGCCTGGTACTTGAGACAGTTGGTCTTGGACCAGTTACGACGTTGGTACCAAGGCTTATCGGCGGATCCAGTCTTGGCACAGTACCGGGTCGTGGCGTCCTTGCACAAAGTGCCGTCATCTTCGAGGTCCGTTAACTGTCGACCAACACGGAGGGTGCCCTCAGCGGCGACAGAGCCAGCCAAGGCCACCATCAAGAGAGATACCATAGTATACTTCATTTTTACTTTTTTAAGTTTTCTTGGTTTGTAAAACTTTTTAAAGGACAAATCGTTTTCAGTTTTTGAACTTACTTGTTTGTGAGCACATTGCACATCCAACAGCAAGCGCAAAAACACACAAAAATTACGGTATTGAACTGGTACAAACTGGTACTGGTACGAGAGTCATTTCGCTGTGTTACAGTACCAGGTATACTGAATTTAGTATTGTTATCAATGACCTGGATGATGACCCAGTTTCACCATTTGTCGTACCGTTTTCGTCGTACCAGCTACAGTACCACTCTGGTACCAGGGTACTTGGTACCTGCTAAAGTACCTGATACCTAGTACACGGTGTCAGTAGGGAAAGCTGAACACTTATGAAAATTTATTTAGGAACGAACAGAAAGTATGATCTAGTCTGGAACCATTGATCAGGTCATGTAGTCATTTCATCCTTCACGAGTAGGCACATTTCATCTTCCAATTGATTAGTACCGGTACCACGTACCGTTACAGTACCAGGTACCTGGTATCTGTGCAGTTTAAAGGTCATTCTAGATTATTGACAAATGACATATTTGATCATCGAAAAGCACAAGGACTTCCAACACGAACTTTCTTATCTTAGTGTAAGCCAAGTACCACCAGGGAACTAGTAGTACCAGTACCAGGTACGGTAACTGGTAACCAATGAAGAGGTGGAAAAGATAATTCAAAGAATGAAAAGTAAATTTGGTCACATGACCGTCGACGGAGTACCAGGTACTACTCTTCGAGTGGTACCTGGACTTGTAGAGTACCACTGTAACAACACGTAACTCAAGTGCTCGGCAGTTCGCATTGCAGCAGGCCAACCAATGATAAACAACAAAAACGCAATCCAAATAAATATGTTCTTTGCTCATTCTACTAGCTAGTAGTAACAGCTAGCTTACGTACTTGAGAGAACTAAGTGGTAACCTCGTGGAGTAAGTTAATACCTGGTAGTATTAGTAGCTGCTACTAATACCAGGCGTAGTGTTGAACTGCATCCTGTCGTCGCACATGCAAGACCAACGATCGCCACTGTTTTCAGTCCTAGTCTAGTAGATTAGCTAGAAATTATTAGTCAACCCGCCCTGCACTGTTCGTCATGGATAATCGTGGATTTCTTGCTAGTGTCAGGCACAATCTGGCACTGCAACATGTAGAATTGATAAAATCACCAAGTAGCTAATCGAAACGTATAGACTACTGAGACGTAAAGGTGATACGTTATTATTTATTATTGGCTTAAAGAATAGCAAAGAATAGTTTGGAATCACAAGTGCAATGTGCAATAATATTGGTCTGCTACAAGAACATATTTGTTTGTTGTCGTTTAGTCGCCCTGGACAGCATCCTTCACATCATCGATGACATCTTCGGCGGCCTTCTTCACTTTTTCAGCAGCATTTTGGGGACTGTTGACTTCGGTGTTGACATCTTGATCATCCGTTGAGGACGTATTCTCCATGTCGTGTTTTGTTTTGGGGCCATTATCCTTGCCATGACTGTATCCTTCTGCCATGCTCAACGAAGTGGTAGAGGGACGCGTGCTAATAGCGGCATTAGGAGAAAATGCAGTGGCCGAAGCGACAAAAACGGTGAAGAGGATAGTACGGAACATGGTTCTTTTTCAAATGTAAAGATTTTGTTGTAAGCAGCTTTCTCTTATTTAGCAAGTAAGCGTTTGGCGCTTATTATAATTTGTGAGACTTCGCTGTAGCTTATTATCCAAAAGGTAGCCTTGACGTCTGCCTTCAAACGGAAGAATGATCTATTGAAAAATCTTTTCCCGAACTTTCTAGAAGCTCCTGAGTTTGCATTTCGGGCTCTATTATAGTCGCTTTCCTATCTACGATCCATCAATATCTATCGGGCTTGACTTGTTGTTCCGTTTGCTGACAAATTGTTGTTCACATCTGTCTTCATAATAACGCCAACGGTATCGTTTGCTCATTTCATCAGGCTCGAATTCATTCGTATCGAAATCCACACTACTACACCGGAGTAGCTAGAGTAGCTGCAAAAGAATCTTCCAGAGTGTTGTATCCTTGTTTCCATGGTTTAGGGAGAAGGATCAGGTGAGTCGTGAAACTTTCAAGTCTCGAGTCCAGTTGTGCTGGAAGAGAGTAGTTAGTATCATCACTCATCTCTCATCACTCCACGGATGTATGATCTATGTTTCTTAGTGTGTACCCTTTCGATCTGTTTCTTCCATAGCAGCTGCTGTTAGGAACCATCTGTCCATACAAGAGTGTCCAATAATTTCATGAGAGTATCGACGGTCTTGTCTTTGGCTGCCTTGGCTCGGCCGACGTTTGTCACATCCTTTCCAGTACCCCGCGAATATCAGCGGATCCATGATGACTTGTACAACTTTCTCAAGCTAGCGCGTGACAAAACCGACGTCGAAACGACCCATCGAGCATATACGATGTGTCAGAGCGTCTTTCAAGTATTTCGTCGACGACTCGATGTCAAAGACGCCATCCGATTTTCTTGTGCACTGCCAGCCGGTATTCCGGCCCTCTTTGTGGCGGAATGGGACAAGGACTGCTTGGGTGGACGAACCAAAGGTACCATTTTCAAGTCGAATCAAAATGACAGAAGCAGTATAGAAGTTGCGACCGACGCATAATTTTGCTCCCAAAACAGCTATAAGCGATGTTGCCTACTATGCATTTCGAAAGATTGCAGACGAAGAGAAACTGGACCAAGTCTTGACAACTCTTCCACCAGAAGCCAAGGAATATTGGACTACAATAGAAGACAACGCAAATGATACATGATTTATGCTTCGATTGTGATGTGTTGAAAGCTTCCTTGCACAGTTCACAGAGAGGAAAGGTCTACCTTAAATGGCATTTCAGGACCTAGCTAGTAGCCATCTTCATGAATGAGCACTGAACAGTAGTAGTACCGCTATTCCGCTATTCCGAAAAACTGCAGTGTTTTCAATTAGTGATCAGGCAGTAGCGGATGGAGTAGTCTACTAATATGATGTGAGAGGTGTTACTGCTGTACTAACCTTGTTTATGCTGGATGTGGATCAGTTGAATTATATTCCATTTCTACTTAACAAGTGTGACATGTCACATGGGACATGAGTGCAACGAGCGAAAAAAGAGGTGGCTACAAAATGTGATGCTTAGTCTAGTAGAGCTACCATTCTAAATATTATTGTTACTTTGTACTGTGCTACTAGACCAGTCTACTAGTAGTAGCTAGTAGGAGCTAGGCCTAGCTAGTAGTACCAGGTACTATCCTCAGCTACTACTAGCTACCACTGGTAACGGTACTGTCAGACCGCTACTAGCTAGTACTAGTAAATTTAGATGAGGTTTATGTACCCGTAGAATTGTTGGTAACGATGTCTGTCTTTTTTCAATATGTACGTAGAACCTGGCACTCGGAGTAACAATTACAGTACCTGGTATTGGGCTTTATTATTGTGCATACCTGGTGTCATCCATTTAACCGATTGGAGGATAAGTAAATAAAATGAAATGATGACGACGACATCTGTCGAGGACTAGACTACAGCAGTACCGGGTAGGAGAGTGCCAGCAAAGTTGTCAATCACTACGATGACTGAAACATAATAATAACAGTCATAAAGCTAAGAAGCAGGCACAAAAAATATCATCACCATGCCAAATAACAATAGTAATAGTAACATTGACAACGATCTGCTTTTGCAAAAAGTAATCAATGAGCGTGGTAACAATGTTAATGATGATGATATTAATGATGACGGCTTAAACCTGGCTAAGGAAGAGAAAAAAGAAAAGGTCGCAGAGGAATTAGTACCAGGACGAGCTGGGCAGGTGGACGCAGACAAGACAAGTAGTGATGGCGCGGGCGCGGTGACAAACGAGAACGACAGCAATAAGAAGAATAATATTAACAAGAAGAAAGGTCTGCCAGATGACGAGGACAACATCAACAGCAAAAAGAAGAACGAAAATGACCATTACGATGATGTTGATCTTTTACAAATTGCCGCCGCCAGAGCTGATAATATAAATAACGAAGTTGCTACAGAACTAGCGTGCAAAAGTGGTAAAAAAGAGGGAAAAGAAGCATGTACACCGAACACTACCACCGCAACTGGTACTACTTCTACTGCTACTACTACTACTACTACCGTCGCCACTTATCTTGAAGCACCGACGTTGCGCAGGCAAATGGCGGCTCAAGTTCACGATTCGACACCTGGTGCATTTCGAGCCGGGCCGGGAAGGTTCGAGCATGTGAGTGCTACTATCGAAGACCAAGAAGAAAATAGTAACAGCAACAACAACAACAACAACAACAACAACAACAACAACAATAATAATGTGCATCCTCCAGTAACAGCAGTGGAACAAGTTGACAGTCCTCTATTTCAGATTGAAGCACGTCAAGTTCCTGACGATGGAGATTTGGAAATGGCTGAACCTGTAAATCTTCCGGAGATTCAACAAAAGAAACAAATGATTGACCAGAAACACCGGAATAACATCATTTTGATTGCTGCTGCGGTTTTACTCATCGTTGTTGCTGTTGCGGTTGGAGCGGCAGTGGGTGTGCAGAAAGGTTCTGAATCTACTTCTTCTTCGTCGACGTACGTGCCACCCATTTCGACTGATGATGGAGAAACAAATGATGTCACAACTATTGCCACAGAACGCTTGATGTCATTGTTGCCCAATACTACAATTGCTAGACTGCATACTGGTTCCGTTCAGGGCAAAGCCTTCCGTTGGATGATAGGCGATCCTAACTTTCAGAAGTATTCGAATTCTCGTGTACTTGAACGATTTGCATTGGCAACCTTTTATTTTGCCACATCTGTTTCGGGAAATTGGGACGGTGATGATGAATGGCTCCAATACGAGTTGCACGAATGTCAGTGGAAACACTATATGCCTCCGTACACAAATTTTTACAACAAGAGTCTTCAATTTCGACATTATCAATACCATAAAATTGATGGTCCATGTATTGTTCAGAATGACACGCAGCGGGATGGCGCTAATGCTGATGGTGAAATACTATATTCTGATTACCAGTACTTGGCAATGGTGGAAAGAGAACTCACTGGAGAATTGCCACCAGAACTTGAACTCTTGACGTCTCTAAAGATGCTTCATTTAAGAGATGCCACTCTAGGTGGAACTGTACCAGGAAAGGTGTTATCAAAACTAACAACTTTGCAAGAACTTCACCTGGTTGACACACTCATGACAGGGCCCATCCCCTCCGAACTTGCTCAATTAACAAATCTCAAAGTTTTGCATGTTCAAGGTTCTGGAATCAACGGACATTTACCTTCCGAGCTGGGAACGCTTCCAAATGCAAGTGTTCTCAAAATTACTCAAACAAACATTACAGGTACTCTTCCTACAGAGTATGCTGAATTAATGTCTGCCAAGGATCTGATTTTTTTTTTCAACATGTTCACTGGAACACTTTCTACTGAATTTGGCCGTTTAACAAACAACGAATGGTTCATGGTCGACAACAATCAACTTACGGGTACAATTCCTACAGAAATGGCACTCTTGGAATCATCAATGGTCCAATATTATGATTGGAATCAATTCGTGGGTACTATCCCTACAGAATTTGGGATTTTGACCAATGTAACTCAATTGTACTTTCACGACAATAGGCTCACGGGAAGGTATGGCACTGTCGCATTTCGTCTCTCGTTGGCGTTCTTTCGTGCAATCGGTGTCCCTGTTGCTTATTGTTGTTGTTGTTGTTGAGAAATCCTTAACTCCCTCTTTTTGCTGCGTTATTGCAGAATTCCAACGGAAATTGGAATGCAAGCTCCAAATTTTTGGAGGTTCAGGGTTGACCAGAACTCTTTGGTAAGTTATTCAGATATATACTTTGGTATTTAGTTTTTCTCGAAAGTGTTAGTCAAAGTGGTTTGTCTCGTCGCTCAACTGAATCATGTTCCGCATTTTAAAATAAAATTGCTAGACTGGTCCACTTCCTTCAGAATTTGGCAGGCTTTCCATTCTTCACACGTTGCAAGTCCGCAATAACTTGTTGACATCATCCATCCCACCCGAATACAATGCCATGGTGGGGATGGAGTATGTAGGTTTTTACGGAAATCAGCTCACGGGAACAATTCCTAACCTGACCAATATGGAAAATTTGCTCTGGCTTGCTATCGATCAGAACATGCTCACTGGAACATTGAAAACAGAGCTTGGACTATTTGGCAAATTGACAAAGATAAGCATCCATGAAAACATGCTAACAGGTACTCTTCCTTCTGAACTGGGATTGTTGGAAAAATTAAAAGAAGTCACAGCTGGTTTCAATGATCTAAGCGGAACAATCCCACAAGAACTGGGTCATCTATTGGCACGCAACGAAACATTGAAAATATTTAATATTTCTGGTGGCAATTCAGGATTCTTTGGTTTTCTTCCCGAGGAGCTTTGTGCACTACAAACTGATGTTGATGGCGTTTTATCTTTTGATTGTACCGACCAGCTAGGTGGATGCAGTTGTAATTGCAGCGATGCCATGAATGCCACGTTTGTGTAAAAATTCCGTACTCGGACAGTGTACTGTGTACTCTATGGATAAATATAGTGATGGATGGAAATGCCACACATTTTAGGTTTATATTATGACATTGCAGACATACCTTTTACAAATATGAATACAACTCTTGTTCTGTTAGCGGCCAATATACATTCTGAAATTCATTTATGCTGAAATTAATTTGATTTCTTTGATTGGATGTACCCGTAGTATATTCCAAAGAAAAAGGCTCCAAGCAACAAAAGCACGCCCACAATGGAGCGATCCGTATCCGCCACCGATCTTTTCCAACAAGGAAGAAAGAATACTAGGTTTGAAAGTTCCTTGAAGATCTTCGTCGTTGTTGTAGTTATATTGTCGTTGTCGTCGGCATCAGCGGGAAAGGTGAGAATCAGACATGAACCTTTAGAAATTAAAACGGGATTCTCAAATACAACCATTCCCTTTTGAAAAGATACGACGGAAACACCATCTTTCTTCCCATCAAGAGTTGCTACAACCGATGTCGCGCATGTTTGTACCTTCCATTGACCCAGTTGAAAGCGACCAAACAAACAAGTGAGGGAGCACATGCCCTTGGAAAGAATGCATGTACCATCATCTATCCCAGCCTCACTGTTATCAACATTAAGAACTGCTGCAGTGCCCTGTTGTTTGTATCGTCCCCAACCACCATGCAAGGCCACAAAGCAACCAAAGTTGGTAGCATTAAATTTGGGACTATAGGACAACGTTCCACCATTATTGCAAGAATTGTATTCGAAACCACAGGCTTGATCGTACATGTTCCAGTGTGCCATAGTACGAGCATAGTACATACCACATTCTGGTTCATTCCACGGACCAGCAGTACGTCCATTTTGTCGTTGTCGAATATGTTTTGCCAACGTACAAGCTTCTGTCGTGCGACCATTCAACAATAGTCCTGCAATGACGGGAGATGTAAAACCACTACTAACAATAGTGTCGTAATGCATACCATCACCAAGTTTACCATTGGGATACGAACAAACAGCAATACCTGTATCACCATTGTACAAATGATGTTGTAAATCTTGAAAGGGTGGTTTCGTCACCGTATTGTACTTGACAATGGATAACAGTGCCGATGTCTCGTGTTTTGGATTGAAAATATGTCCAAATCCACATGCACTGGACAGACCAATGGCGCATATTTGATCAACAAAACAACCGATTCCGTAACTGTTTTGACAATCGTCTTTTGTGACAATGGCAACATAATATCCAAACGATTCCTTCCAACAAAGGCGTTCATAATTGCTTTGTGCAAGTTTCGATCGTTTCCAACATTGCTTTGCAAAATCAGGTTCTTTCATATATGTTGCCATTTGTGCTACTGCCTTGAGTGCTGTTATGTAATATGATCCAACAAAGGTATTTGGACCGGCCATACTCGTATCGTACGTATTTCGTTGCCATCCACGAACAATACCATCATCTTGCTGTTGCATATCGAAATGGTGTTGAATTTGCATCATTTGATCTTTCACGTTACTCCATACCTTGTTTAAAAATGTCAATGCTGGATCCGATTGTTGCACCACAAGATATGTTTTAATAATACATGCCAATGCACCATCAATCGCCCAACCTCCTGTTCCAAATCGCATCGTACATCCACCAACCATGCCATCGTTGTTACTGTTGTTGTTGTTGTTGTTGTTGTTGTTGTTGTTGTTGTTGTTGTTGTTGTTGTTGTTGTTGTTGTTGTTGTTGTTGTTGTTGTTGTTGTTGTTGTTGTTG
>Ga0100391_1001601_pt1 | contig 24831 bp, 17 predicted proteins | sample CryGeymeta201515_FD_81541 | JGI IMG/M metagenome (GOLD analysis project Ga0100391, IMG submission 81541) | Groundwater microbial communities from Crystal Geyser aquifers in Utah, USA - Crystal Geyser metaG 2015-15 | ecosystem: Environmental > Aquatic > Deep subsurface > Groundwater | place: USA... | reverse complement strand
TGCGCAGTTCCCCGGCCCGTGCTTATCAACTGGCGGCAGCCAGCTTTGCCATTGGCGTGATCACGCTGCTGGTGATGTGGAACATGGGCATCCGCTCGGGCGATTTGCTGCTTTGGGTGCCGATCGTCTTGGCCGGACTCGGGCGGGGCGCGCTGAATTACATCCCCTGGGCGACATACAATTATATGGCTGACGTTGACGAAATCGTCACGGGCCGGCGCCGGGAAGGGGCTTTTGCGGGGGTCATGACATTCGTTCGCAAGCTGACGCAATCAGTGGCAGTGGCTGGTGTGACGGCCCTCATGAGCCTGGGTGGTTTCGTCTCGGGTGCAGAAGTGCAAAGCGATCAGGCGATCCTGACGCTGGCCTTGGTGCTTGGCATCGGGACCATCGGGATGCTGATCTTCGGCGTCCTGGTATCGACGCGATTCAAGCTCAATTCCGAAACCCATGCCGTGCTGATGGCCGAAATTGATCGTCTCAAAGCTGATCCGGACGCCGATATCACGCCCGCAGCGCGTGAGCTGATCGAGGATTTGACGGGATTGCCGCATGATCGCATCTGGGGTCGTGTGCCGGGTTAACGCTCAACGACCGGAGTGTCGCGGGCGAGAGCTGCGCCGATCTGCGCGGGCCTTTCACGAGGGGGTTCGATGGCGTCAAAGTCTGGCCCCATCTCGCCCTCATCTCGCCCTCATGTTGACCTCGTGTCATCCTCGTTTGTGCATCGCGGCTCGCCTTGCCTGATTGCATCGATTTCTCAGCAATGGCCAAGAATCGCTGTTTCGCTCAAAAGGGATTGACCTTTGTCCCATAATGCAGGACAAGACTTCACATATTGTCATAATGTCGTCGAAAAATCGGGCTTAAGGCAATTTATTCGAGCACCGTGCAGCGAAAAAGCACGGAGAACCAAAAATGCTGATCAACATGATCGGCGGAGGAGGATTGTATGAGTATCCAACGAGGGCTGTTGGCAACCGTCAGCATGATCACGATCATGGCCGGCACAGCAGGAGCAGCCTTGGCGCAGGGCGCATCTCAAGCTGGCAGCGGCACGCAATCGCAACCGGCTGAAGGCGTGATTATCGTGTCCGGTATCCGCGGGGCGCTGGACCGTGCGATCGACACCAAGCGTGATGCCATGAACATTGGCGAGGCGATCAGTTCGGACGATATCGGCACGCTGCCTGCGCTCGATCTTGCCGAGGCCCTTCAGGTCATTCCGGGCGTTCAGGTCAACCGCGAGAACGACGATGGCGCATTCCGTCTGGGCGAGATCAGCCTGCGCGGCCTGCCCGGCTCCTTCACCAACACGACCGCCAATGGCCAGACCTTTGCCGCACCTACCGGCAGCGTTACCCCGGCCGACGGCGTTCCCAACTCCTTCGGGGCCTTCTCTTCGCGCGTGTTTGACGGCGTGTTTGTCAACAAGAGCTTCCGCGCCGATCTCGTCGAGGGCGGCATTGCCGGGACCGTCGACAGGCGCGTTGCCAAGGCACTTTCCAAACCCGAATTCCAGCTCATTGTGAGCGCGGCTGCACAGTATGAGGACTTGCCCGATGAAATCGTCGGCAATTTCTTTGCGGCGGGTTCGTATCACATTATCCCGGATCGGCTGGCGGTGACGTTCCGCGCGGCGCATGAGCAGGAAACGTTCCGCCGCGATGCGTTCAACATCACGCAGTATCGCCCGTTGACCGAGGATGCCGCCAATCGTCGGCGCGGTGGCTTCGTGGGCGCCAATGGCGAAACGCTTGCCGAGTTCAAGGCAGCCAATGGCGTTGCTGCGGGTGAGACCATTCTTTTCCCCTCGCAAGTCCGGCAAATCACCGAAACGCAGGATGGCTATCGCACCGCAATTGTCGCCGGGGCGGAATTCCAGGCAACTCCGACGCTGAAATTTGGTGCCGATCTGCTTTATTCGGATCGCCAGCTTGATACGCAGGCGAATTTCCTGCTGGCAATCCCGGCGGGTATAGCAACCAGCATCATTCCGACATCAACCCCGTTTGCAGGCTTCACCAATGAGGACGGCAGCACGACCTGGGTGCTTCCGGGCTACGATTATGAAGACATCATCTATGCGCAAAGCCCGCGCGGGGGTGGTCTGTCGCAGGAATCGATCGGCGGCTTCTTCAATGTTGAATGGAAAACCGATGATTGGCTGGTTCAGGGATCGGTGGCCTATTCCGAAGCCGAATTCTTGCGGCTGAGCAGCAATTATCAGACGCAATATTTTTCTGCTACTGGCAATAACTTTGCCACCAACGGCACCTTCGGTTCGATCAATTCGGGTTCGGGCAATCCCGATGACTATTTGCTGACGCTGAACCTCGATCCGGCGATCACGCAGTTCGGCACCAATCTGGACCTGACTTATCCGCCTACGGACAACACGACGGCCGATTCCATTCAGGTGAACTCGCCGACCGGCAACAACCGGTTCTTCTCGGCGGGCAACGAGGTGTTCCGCGATCGCGACGATCTTGCCTTCAACCTCGATATCGAGCGGCAGCTTGATTGGGGCTGGCTGCGCAGCGTGAAGGTGGGTGGCCGATATAACGAACAGACTGTGAAATCCTCTATCCTGTTCCTGTCGATTGCCGACCTTGACACCACCGGCTTGTCGAACGCCTTGTTTGACCCGGGCGCGAGCGATTTCTTCGGCGGCAAAGCGCCAGGCGCCTATTTCGGCAGCGAATGGGCATTCCCCAATATCGCGGCCACCGAAGCTGTTCTGCTGCGCAATGGCATCAGCAATCCCGGCAATGCAGAAACTTCGCCCTTCAGCGGGTTCATCTATCGCACCAATGCCAATGGCGATTTGCGGGGCGCAGAAAGCCGTGCATCGACCAAGACGACGATCTCGGCAGCGTACGGGATGGTCAATTTCGATGGCGAGCTGTTTGCTGGCATGCGCGTGCAGGGCAATGCGGGCGTGCGCTATGTGGAAACCGACCTTCGGGGCGAAGGCTTCGGGCCTATCAACGGGGTCATTAAGCCTTCCACCGCGACCAACACTTACGATCATTTCCTGCCGGCCGTGAACGCGGCGATCCGCATCACGCCCAATCTGTATCTGCGGCTTGCCTATTCGGAGGCGCTGAACCGGCCCAACCCGGCCGGCTTCACGCCGTCGCTGAGGATCAACGAGGTTCCGGGCACCGGTGAAGGCATTGGCCGGGTCGATGTCCAACTGCCTGGCACCGGGGTGGATGCCTATACCTCGCAGAATTACGACATCTCGCTGGAATGGTACAATCGCAAGGGCAGCCTGTTTTCGATCGCGGCTTATCGCAAGGACGTGAACTCCTTCATCGCCACCCGGTCGATTTGCCCAGAAGATGGCGGTGGCCTTGGCTTTGGCACGCTGTCCCAGACCGATCTGGGCGGCGGTGTCATCGAATGCCGGATTGATTCAGACAGCCGCGAGATCCGGATCACCGAGACCTTCAACTTTGATACCACGATCCGCATCGAAGGTCTCGAAATCGCGGGCCAGCAGGATTTGAGCTTCCTCACCAACCCGTTCCTGCGGGGCTTCGGCGTGCAGGCCAGCATCGCTTTCCTCGATGTCAGCGGCGATGGTACGAACGGCAATCCGGCAGTGATTCCGCGCATCTCGGATACGTCTTACAACGTTGCGGGCTATTGGGAGAACAAGAAGTTCAGTGCCCGTCTCGCGTATAACTGGCGATCGGAATACTTCCTTGCAGGCGGCCTCAGCATCACCGGGGTCGAGAACCGGCAAGTCAAGGCGCGCGGTCAGCTGGACTTTATCACGCGCTACAGCATCAACAAAAATCTGGTGGTTGACTTCCGGGCCTTCAACCTGACCGATGTCCTGTATCAAGAGTTCCAGTCGGGCAACGAAATGATGAACCGGAACACGGCCTATGACGGGCGCACCTTCTCCCTGGGTGCGACCTACAAGTTCTAGGCATATGGTATCGGGGCCAGCCTGCATCGGGCGGCCCCGGTCCCTTCCAGGAAGGTCGCAACGCTTGAAGCGTGTTGGCGATGGGCGTGAAGTTGCGCACTTTTCTCGATCTCTAGGGTTACGCTATGAAATATCTGATTTCGTTGGTTGTGCTTCTTTCCGGAACCGCTCTTCAGGCGTCCGACAAGCCAGTGGATTTCTGGGAAGAAGAGATCAGGATTTTCGGTGTCGCCAACGCCGGCCAAGGGCTTGACCACGATCTGGACGAGCGCCGGAACAGCGCCTTCAAGACTGATATCGTAAGCCTGGATCACGCCGACCATAAAGTCGGCGATCTGTCGCTGGTTTACACCCCGCGCACAGCCCGCATGCCGGAGCGTTTCGGCTTCGTTTCGGGACTTTGGGGAGAGCGCTGGGCCCTTTCTGAAGACATGCAACTGCGCTTTTGGACGAAGGTGGAGGATCGCGTGGTCAGGCCCCGGTGGCAGGTGCACCTGATCGACAGCAACGGCCTTGTGGCCGCGAGCGAGATTGATGGCGTGTCCGGCGAGTGGACCGAATTCTCGATTGCAAGATCGTCCTGGAAGGCCGCCGAGGGGTTTGCCTGGGACTCCGTCAGCGCACTGGAATTCAAGTCGGAGTTCGGCGCTCGTGCCCGCGTCCATCTTGATGGCGTGCGGTTTGAAGGCGATGGGCAGATGCTCGGCGTAACCGACAAGCCGGTAACCCAGCGAATGGCCGAAGCCAGGGCGAGCCGGACAGTCCGCATCGCTGATGCCTTCCGGCGCCAGGCAATGGTTACCGAGGATCAATTCGCCCGCCGCGTCATGCGTCAGACCGACCCGCAAAAGCTCACCACCGCTTTTGCCAAGATGATGATCAATCATGATCTTGAAACGGCCAATCGCTATGTGCGCGAAGTGCTGGAAGAAAGTTCGGTGCTGACCGTCTGGAGCCTCTACGAGACGCCGATGTATGTGCGCATGTATAATCTGTTTTCAAGCAAGCGAGGGCTGTATCCTGGACGCCTTACGGCAGAGACCGAGGCCTTGTTGTTGCAAACCCTGTGGGATCGCAACGAGGTGGAAAACGACATTGCCCTGACACGGCAGAGCACATGGTGGCTGCAAGGCAGCGAAAATCATGATCTGCAAGCCAAGGCGAGCAATATTGCTGCATCGAGGATTTTCATGAACGAGCCGGAGTTCCAGGACCGGATTTATCCTAATCTGGGTTATGGCGCTGGGTATCACTATGGGCACGCGGGGTATTATGGCCCGGATGTGGACTTCCAGAGCAAGCGTGGCGGCGGACGCGCCAGCTTGTCAGATGGAATGGATTACAAACCGGCTGACCATTTTGACGCCTGGGGCAAATTCTTTCGGGAATATGTCACAGAGCGTGGCCGACGCGGGTTCTTTCTGGAGCATGCCTCGCGCACTTATTCCAAGCATTCGCTCGGCTTCCTCCAGCTTGCCACAACCCAGGTCAATGACCCTGAGCTGGAAGCACTCTGGGATGATTTTTACACCGTTTACTGGGCCGATTGGGCGCAGACCTCGATCTCGGGCATTCGTGGCGGGCCCAAGACCCGTAACCATGGCGATGTTGGCGGCCCGAGTGACAAAGCCACAAGCGATCTGATCAGCTTCCACATGGGCGGGCCTGCCAATGCCGGCATCTTCCACTATTGGAACCTGCTGGACGATTATGAATTGCCCGAAGTCATCTGGCGCATGGCTCTTGATCGCGAAGCGATGGGCAAATTCACTTACCTGTCTCGCGGCGTGGGCGAAGAAGAGAATGTGTGGCCCCGGCCTTTGGGAAATGAACGCAGCCTGCTTGTCGATACCGAAGCCCGCTTCCTGCGCAGCACTTATGTCACCCCGGATTACACGCTGGGCACTCAGATGGATCACCCCGGTGCAGTCCATTCGCACCTGTCCATCGCCGGACGGTGGCACGGCATGACGTTTGCCCAGTCGCCACAGGCGCGGATTGTTCCGCTCGGTCTGCCCGATCAGCCCGATCAGGTGGGAGCCGCGCCCAAGGAGTGGGACATGGAAATGATGCTGCACACCCTGCATGATCAGGACACGCTCATTGTGCAACAGGCGCGGCGCTGGTTTGCCGTCCACCCTGAATGGTTCCCCGGCGATACCTTCCGCAATGACCGTGCCATGGGCATCTGGTTTGGGTCCGCCTGGGATCAGCGTGTCGAGCGCGATGGTTGGGTCTTTGTTCAAAGTGGCAATGGCTATGCGGCGGTGCGCCCGGTTATCTGGGATGAGGTTTATGAACGATCCCTGCCCGCAACCGGCATTGGCAATCAGATCAATTTCAACAAGCCGTATGACCCGCCCACGGTGCGCATTCTGGATGAGAGCTACTCCTGGAACGAAGCCGGCACGATCATGAAGCTCAACGATAATTTTGCCCCGGTCATTATCGAGGCGGGCAGCGCGGTCGACTATGGTTCATTCGAGGCCTTCATTGCCGATGTTCTCGACAACCGGCTCGAACTGCACAAGACTGTCGTGCCCGGCTATCATATCATGGTGTATGTGGGTTCAGGTGGCGAGCGAAGAGAGCTGGTGGTCAATGTCGGCGCGCCGGAAATACCGACGGTTGGCGGAGAGTATGTCGACTACAGTTATCCCAAGACCTGGGAGAGCCCTTTCATCTCGTCTGATTACAAGAGCGGCGTCGTCACTCTCCGGTTTGGCGAGGACGAGATGGTGGTTGATTTCACAAAGTGAGCTCGGGGACCGGAATGCGATGGGGCATCCGGTCCCGGCTCGGCTTGTTGCCGGGGCAATGCCACCTGACATGAGACAGTGCGCTTCTTGGCAATCAGGTGCTGCGCGCTGTGCGCCCGCTTGTTTCTAGCAGCAACAGCGCTGGCCGAACCCGCTGCTCGAAGGCCATGTTCCCGAGGCCATGTTCCCGCGGCTTGAATCAATCCTGCAAGGTATCTGTTGCATCCGGTTGTGCATTGGCGGTCTTGAACTGAACAGGTTCGAGCGAAAACGTTTCGGCAAGGAAGCGGGTGGAGTCGCGCAAGGTGTCTGCAAAGCCATCCTTGTTGAACCAGCTATGGGTCCCTCCTGGATAGATGATAAGTTCGCAGCGCGCCCAGGCGCGTACGTCTTGACAATAGCGCTCTCCGGTTTCCACCGGGATCAAAGTGTCGCTATCGCCAAGCATGAAAAGCGTTGGCGGGTGTTCTGCTGAAATATGGTGGAGAGGAGAATAGGACTGCCACTGCGGCCCTAGACTTTTGGCCCCGAAACCGGCTGGACTGTTATCAATGACCGGATTGAACAGAACCAGCGCCATTGGCGCCTGATGATCCACGAGAGTGCTGGGCGGCTGCAAGGTCGCCAGGGCCGCTGCAAGATGACCGCCTGCCGACCCTCCGCCAGCGGCGCTGGCATTGGCATCAATCCCGAGCAATTCGGCATTCTGGCGAACGGCCTGCCAGGAAAGAAAGGCATCCATGGTCGATTGTTGCGGCGTTGCGCCATGCGTTTCCCCCAGCGCGTAAACCGGCAGGAATACCGTGATCCCGAGCTGGTTCCAGACCTTGGCTTGACGGTAGAACTGGTCAGGTGTCCCTCGCTTCCAGCTTCCACCATGATACATGACGAGCGCCGGTCGGGGGGCAGGGCCGTCAGCCCGGAATACATAAATTGGAAATTCGCGACCCAGCGAGGAGGTATAGCTGATCTCGAAATCAGGGCTCACTTTGGATTTCTGCACCGAATAAGGATCGATCAGCGTCGATTGCGCACAGGCTGGCACGGCCATGGAAATTAGCGCGGCGCCAAGCGCAAGCGGGGTCATTCCAATAAGAGACCGACGGGCCATGGGCGTTCAACTCCTTGCAGTTTTCACGACCATTTCTGCTTTGAAACGGTCACCCTGCACAATCTGCGATGCCGCAAAATATTGTGCCGTTGATCCCACATATGGCACGTTTTGTCCAATATGTCTTAACCAGACACGGCGGGATGGCAACTCTTGGGCGCAAACCGTAGTCATTCCTGCTTGGCGCTGCTTCGCCAGAGCATCTGGCCAGCTTCAATAAATATCTATTTATCAGAGATTTGCTGCGCCTGCCTCGCGGCAGCCTCCCGCTCAGATGGAACTGCCGTCAGAAAAGTCTGCAAGGAATGCGAGTTTTGACAAATCAGCCGCTCGTGCTAGTCACATACAATCAAAAATGATCAGGAGTTACGCTCATGCAGCTTGGCGCTCCCGCGCTCACTCCCGCGCTCGCCCTCGCATTTGCAGGTCTGGTGATCTTGTCATCGCCAGCGCAATCTCAGGTCCCCTTTGCGGATCAGCTTGTTCTCGATCCGCAGGAGACTTGTTCGACAGGCATTCCTGAAGAGGCCGCTGTCGTTGCCCTTGCGCTAAGGGGCGCGAAGGACAAGAATTATCTGCTCGCCGGCAGAAACGAGATCGCCAGACTAGCCGTTCGTGGACCGGCCAGCGATGCCTATTCGGTTTTTCAGATTACCGGGACAGCAAGCGCTGGGGCTATGGCGTTTTTTGGTCTGGGCCACGAACGCTTTGTGCAAATAGGTGAGCGCAGTCGTGTGTTTGCATCGGCAGAGGCGGCTGGCGCAAGTCTTTTTGTGCTGGAAGATGCAGGGCAAGGATATTTCCGGGTGCGCCAGCAAGGCTCACAGATATGGATGCGGATGAATGCGAACGGCTATCTCGACTTCAACGCGCGCAGCGCCGCGGAGGCTGTGAATTTCTGCGCGCAAAAAGTGGCCGCTAACTGATCGCCACAGCCCGGCGGGATTGGCACAAACCTTGTGGTAAGGGGCAGGCTCGATAGGCTTGCAGGCTCAGCCGGGCATCAGGCAGATGCCGGACATAATCCCATAATGCAGGATTAAAGTTCAATATATGACTTTGATACTGTGCGGAATTCGGCCATAAGAGATGCATCAGGACGATTCGGCTCCGATGAATCTTGCCTAAGGCAAGACAGTATTTCGCCTGATCCGGGCGAGCAGCTTCGCCGTGGAGCATAAGTCGTCTCACAAGAGGTGCTTGGGTCGGGCGACGGCGCCATAGCGAAATTGGACTGGCCATGAGATCTCACAAGATAATCGTTCTTCTGTTCGTGGCCTTCCTGGCTTCATCGGTCATTCCGACGATGGGCCGGGCCAGCGAAAGCGCAGATGATCGCATGGCCGCCGTCCTTGAATTCGTTATCGAGAACCCGGTCAGCCTCCGCCCCGAAACCACTCACCCTGAGAGGCCGGATCAGACATTTTCTCGCCATCACAACATCTCGCGTTCAGCTCGCGCCTATCTGCAAATGATGACTGATCCTTCAAAAGACAGATCCTCGTCAGCACTGCTCAATGAAGTCGCCCAGTATTATCTTGATCATCCCGAAGAAATTTCCGATCCCGATTCTGCCTACTGGGCCAGTGAATATCATGCTGCCGCTCTCGCCAAGTTCGGCAGTAACGGAACCGTGAGGCCCGGCGCGATTTCACGGTCGGATGAGGTCAAGCTGCTGGAATACATGATGCGTTATGTTTCGTACTGGTCGCGGCCTGATCGGTATGCATTCAGTGCGTCGCACCAGACCTATTACTACTGGAACAGTGAAAACCACTGGTGGCAGGAGACCGTCGCGTCATGGGGCTATCTGCTCGCACTCAAGAATGACCCTGAGTTTTCGAAAACCGTCATGCCCGATGGCAGGAGCATTCAGCAACATTACGAGATCACTGTCAATTACATGAAGGAGCATATGCGCCAGCGTGCGCGGAAGGGCTTTTTCACCGAGATTTCCAGCGGTGGTTACGCCGGGCGCATGCACAACATGTATTTCATGATCTACGAGATCTCGCCCGATCCCGAACTTCGCAGGTTGGCAAACCTGTCTCTCGACCTGTGGTGGACGTTCTGGGCCGAGGAGCAGATTTCCGGAGAGCGTGGGGGCGGCAAAGTGCGCCATCGCGGTCTGCGTGGCCTGCAGCCAAACTCCGAAACGCATATGACCGAGGCATGGTATTATCACGGCACCGGGACCCGCGATATGGACTTTCATCGTCAGAGGAGCCGCTCTTCGATGGACCTTGCCGCGAATTACATCCGCCTCCTGTCCGATTATCGCCCTGCGCCCATCATTGCCGCGATCCTGCAGGATCGGCAAAGCGCGCCTGCCTTCGCTGTGACCCAGCGCCGGATTGGCCGTTCGGCCGGGCAGGACGAAAATGGCCCGCCCGGGATCATCAATGAAGTGCGCACCATGTTTGACAGACAGGGAATCCCGCAGCACAAATTCTACGATCTGGAAAATTCAGACGTTCTCAAATATTCCTGGGTCAGCCCCAACTTCGTTCTCGGAACGAATATGCGCCCGCCGCACGACGTGCGGGAATGGGTTGCCGGGAGCGCCCAGAGCTGGTGGCATGGCCTGTTGTTGACCGACCCGGACACTCCCTACCCACAGCGGGTGGTTCCAACTTTGCTGTATCCGCGCGATTCCATGGGTGAGCAATACGCGGTTCAGTCGCGCGGCAGCCTGATGACACGAAAGCTCAATGATGCATGGAGCCCGAACCGCGATAACAGCGCTCTGCCAATGGGGGTCTTCATTTCTGATGGGCTGGAGCGGCATACCACGCTTGAAGGCGAATTCATCTTCATCGACAGCCCGACAATCTGGGTCGCCGTCAGAGCTTGCGGCGGTGATTTTAGCCTCGCCCAAGACCTGCTTGAACCGCGGCAAGCGCGAGCCGGGACTTTCTACCGGCCTGGCGACGACACCGCTCCGGTCATCATCGAAGCGTCTGAACACACAGGCTACGCAAGCTTCGAGGCCTTCAAGGATGCTGTGAGAACGGCTGCGCTCGTCCAGTCCGACGGGGCATATCATTATCAAAGCTTGTCCGGTGATCGATTGAGCATGTTCGATGACCGATCGCGTCCCCGGATCAACGATCACGTCATCGATTACATGCCGGAGATAGTTTACAAGAGCCGCTATGTTTCGTCCGACTGGGACAGCGGGATCATTACGATAGAGGTCTCGGGCAAGCGTCACGTCCTCGATTTTGCTGCGCCTGGATGATGCCGGCATCGCCCGCATTGAGCGCACAATTGGCACCCGGGCGACCATCTTGCCAAGTAATCACCCTTGGGCGCGCGGTTTGCGAGGAGGCGATTTTTGTCGCTGGCGCCGCGCTCGATCGGGACAGCCTGAGCAGTGACGGCGTGCACGCAATCGAAAGGGCGTACCCATGCATGCCAAAATAAGAGGGCTCTTGCTGCTGCCGGTCCTGTTATCGGCCCTCGGCATCCTTGCAGCCTGCAGCACCATCCAGAAGCCCGATCGTGGGCTGAATATTCTGGTCATCATGACAGACGATCAGGGCTATAGCGATGTCGGCTATCAGGGGCATCCTGTCCTTGAGACACCGAGAATTGACGGTCTGGCGCGCGATGGCGTGGTCTTTGACAGATTCTACGCTCAGCCCGTTTGCTCTCCCTCGCGCGCGGCGCTGATGACCGGGCGATACGCCATGCGTCTGGGCATCATGGACACGCAGGGCGGCAATGCGATCCTGCCTCCGGATGAGATCACGATTGCTGAAGCGCTTCAGTCCGGCGGATATCGGACTGGTCTGTTCGGGAAATGGCATCTGGGCGACAATGCGCCCTCGCGTCCCCAGGATCAGGGGTTTGACACCGTGCTGACCCACGTGGGCGGCATGATCGGCATGCCCTATAATCCGCCACAGGGACGGTCCTACTTTGATCCAATCCTCATTGATAATGGCGAAGATCGCTCATTCGATGGCTTTGCACCGGACATCTTCACCGATGCCGCCATCGCGTTCATGACCAATGGCGCGCGGCAGGATACCGCACCCTTCTTTGCCTTCCTGTCGTTCAACACGCCTCACCATCCACTGACTGTCCCTGACGCGTTTGCAGATCCGTATCGGGAGCTTGGGCTGAGTGAAGAAACGGCACGTCAAGCCTGCACCGCCAGGCTGATCTATGGGAATCCGGCCTTCGGGGCAGAAAGACCGATGTTTATGAAAACGGCATTCGCGTGCCCATGATCCTGAAGTTGCCCCATATCGGCCCGGCTCCCGGCCCGGCTCCCGGCCCTGCTCGGGGCTTGCGCAATCACATCAGTGCCATCGAAGACATAATGCCGACCCTTCTCGATCTGGCCAATGTTGCCACTGAAGTCGAATTTGATGGGGTCAGTCTGGTGCCAGCGCTCATGTCAGCGGATGCCCAATTGCCCTCTCGCGATCTGTTCTTCCAGTTCCACCGCGGATCCGAACCGGACCCTTATCGCAACATCGCGGTGCTTCGAGGAGATTACAAGCTGGTCCAGCCGGTGGGCCGGGGTGCGCAAGCCTTCGCGCGCGATAGTGCACGGTTCGAGTTATACAATCTGGCCCAGGATCCCAACGAGACAACTGACCTTGCCGCCGATTATCCCGCTTACGTCAACACTCTGGTCGAAGCCTATGATAGCTGGTTTGCCGACACACGGTTGAACGCAACGGGCCAGCAAGTGATCTGGATGGGCGATGAGCGCCAGAACCCCGTTACCCTCACCCTCCAGCGGCAGATTCTGAGCTCCGAGATGGAGGCGCGGATTGAAGAGATCGAACTTGCCAAAGGTCCAGTGCGGTTAAAGGCATGGGTGACCATTGATGGCCAGGACAACGGGTTTGAGTTCATCGAGATCGAACGGCTGGATGAGTGAATGCACCATTGCTATCGGAGAATGGAAAAGTGAAGATTCACAAGCGCAATTTTCTGCAGATGGTCACTGGCGGCATGGCCGCTCATGCATGCCTTGGCTCGCAGCCGCTAATGGCTGCGGCGGGGGGCAGGGTGCTGTATGAAAATGCCCTGAGCAGTGCCCGGGATGTCGAGCGTTTCATTCTCGAAGGCGCGGCGCATGTGACCTTTCCCGATGGCCGGATGATGATGGAAAACGCCCGCCCGCCCGAAGATGGGCAAGATGCCAATTTTGTCTTCTGGTGTCCTGAAATATTCCCCAGGGATATCGAGATATCATGGGATTTCAAGCCATTGCGATTGCCTGGCCTGTGCATCCTGTTTTTCGCGGCGACCGGGCTCAACAATGGCGTTCCGATCTCGCTGTTCGATCCCATGCTGGCCCCGCGTGCCGGACGTTACGAACAATATACCAGCAGCGATGTGAGCTATCTCAGCCTCTCCTATTTCCGCAGGCGCTGGGCAGAGGAGCAACGCTTCCATCTGGTCAATTTGCGTTCGGCACCCGGCTTTGAATTGCTCGCCCAGGGCGCTGACCCGATCCCCAGCGAACAGGGATTGGGCGAAGTCTATCGCCTTCGGGTGCGCAGATCTGGTCGGCGCGTGTGCATGTTCATCGATGATCTGCCGGTCCTCGATTGGACCGCCCCGGCAGATATGGAGATCCCGCAAGCGGGCAATATCGGGTTTCGGCAGATGGCACCGCTCAAGGCAGAATATGCCAATCTTCGCGTTGTCGCGATCTAGCACGGAGGAGGCTTGTGACAATCACCCGCGCTTTCACGATGCGGCTGCGACCTGAGCATTATGCCGAATATTGCCGACGCCACGATGAAATCTGGCCGGAACTCTCTACGCTGCTCAGCAATGCGGGCATATCCGATTATGCCATCTACATCGACGATGCGCACGAGACCTTGACCGGCACATTCAAATGCCGCGACGAAGCGCTGCTGGATGCCTTGCCGCACCATCCGGTGATGCGCCGCTGGTGGGGCTTCATGGCCCCCTTGATGGAAACACATGCCGACAACAGCCCGGTGCAAAAGGATCTGCAGCGCATCTTTCTGCACGATCCGCCCGCGCATGGAGCACAAGATCCTTTCGATCCCGCCGTGCTGTCAAGGGTCATGGGCGAGACGCCCCGGCCACAGCACACGATCAGCTACACCGCGTCTTGCGGCAAGGACCGCAAAATCGAGATATTCCGACCCGCCAATCTTGATCCTGATCTGAAACTGCCTGCACTGGTGCTGTTCCATGGCGGCGGTTGGCGGATCGGTTGTCCGCAGGATATCGCCCGGCAGGCCTATCTTCTGAGCCAGCTCGGGATGGTGGTTCTGGCTCCCGAATATGCCGTGACCCAAAGGGATGGTTCGACCCCGATGGAATCTCTGGCCGATGCCTTCCTGGCGTGGGAGGCAATTTGCGGCCAGGCTGGCAAGCTGGCAATCGACCCGGCGCGGCTGGCGGCGGGCGGCAGTTCGGCTGGCGGACATCTGGCCGCAGCGCTGGCCAATCTCGATCCGCCACAAGGATGTGTCCCAGCCAGGCGGCCGGGCCTGCTGGTGCTGTTCGAGCCTGTGGTTGACAATGGCCCGGGCGGTTACGGATATGACCGGGTCAGCGAATATTGGGAACGCTTCTCTCCGCTGCACAATATTGGCGCAGAGCATCCGCCGACCCTGATGATTGTTGGGGAAAAAGATGAGCTGATGCCACCAGCCACGGCATGGCAATATTGCCGGGCAGTGCAGCAAGGCGGAGGCATCTGCGAACTCGAGATCTATCCCGATACCGCGCATGGCTGGTTTCAAGGCCCCGGCTTTGCTGTGACCACGAAGGCCGCGCTCAGCTTTGTTCGCCGCCATTTCCTGTGATCCGCCCTTGCTGCGCAATGTCCATCGGACAAATCGGGTTATCTGCTCCGACAAATATTGCTCTGCCCTCTGAAAACTGGACCATTTACAGATCAGCGCCAATTGTCCTTTGACAAGACCACCTTTCTCATGCCAACTTCCTTAAGATGCACGCTGGATTCTTCTGTCCATCCCACGGTCTTGTGACGGTTCGCCGCTCGGTTGAGTTTCATCTCACCGACTGGTTTGACGAGTGAAACCGCCCCGCGCTGGAATGGCGCGGGTTCTCCGGCAGAGACGATGATCGCCTGACGCTTCATCGTTATTGCATGCGCTTCCCGCGCCTTTCCTGCTTCGTCTGCGCCTGACGCTCTCATGCGTCTCGTGCTGTCGTATTCGAGGAAAGGGTTCTTCCATGTCTACCACTGCTTATCTGCACCGCTTTCGGCCTTTGGCGCACAAAGTTGCGACACGGGCCACGCTTACCGCCATGTTGCTTGCGGGAACATCTCTGCCCGGTTTCGCGCAGGACAATGCCATTCCGGCGATCGACGCGGCCGATAACGATGCTGCGATTGTCGTTGTCGGGAGCCGTATTCAGGGTCTCCCGGCGGATGGTCCGGTTCCCACCACCCAGATCACGCGCGAAGATATTCTGGAAAGTGGTGCAGGCACGCTGATCGAGGCCTTGCAGGATCTTCCTGTTACCAGCGGTGGCGGGCAGACGTTCTCGACCGCCAGCGCTGGCGCACTTTCGTCTGATACGCCAGTGGGCGCTTCTGCCGTTTCCTTGCGCGGTCTTGGCGCATCGGCGACGCTGACGCTGATCAATGGCCGCAGGGCCCAGATCAGCGCCTTTGCCCGCGGGCAGGAGAGCTTTATCGATGCAAGCTCCATCCCCCTTGCAGCCATCGAGCGCGTCGAGGTGCTGCCATCAGGCGCATCAGCGATCTATGGTGCCGATGCCGTCGCAGGCGTTGTCAACTATGTGCTGCGCGATGACTTCGAAGGCCTCGAACTGCAGGCAAGCTATGGCAATTCGACGGCCGGAACCGACGAAGGACGCTATAATCTGACAGCTGTTGCAGGCACCAGGATCGGGGATCGCAATTCGGTCATGCTGGTGGTCGATTATTTCAAGCGCAATCCCTTCTTCCTGCGTGACCGTGCGATCAGCGCCAACAGTTTCCGTCCCAGCCAGCAAGGGTTCTTCCCCAGCTTCAACGATCTGTTCCTGCAAATCGATGACCAGACTGAAGAGCCGCAGGATGGCGGCTGCGCCCAGGATGATTTCGGTGTCGGCAATCTGGGCGAATTCTGTGCTGTAAACACCAATGCCTTTGTCTCTGCCAATGATCGGCTGGAGACGATTGGCGGCCTGTTCACGCATCAGTTCGAGATCAGTGACAGCCTGACATGGTATAATGATGCGCTGTATCAGCGGGTGGAATCGCGCGGCATCAGTTCGCCGGCCAATTTCTCCCGCGCGCCGGTTGACCCGGAAAATCCGTTCTGGCCCGCAGCTTTGCAGCAGGACATTATCGAGGAAGGGCAGGCGTTTGATTTTACCGACTTCTTCGGCTTTCCTATCTTCGCATGGGGCAAGGTTCCCGAGCCGCGCGCGGTCGAGGTGGAGTCCGACAGCTATCGGCTGACGTCGGGTTTACGGGGCGATATTGCCGGTGACTGGACGTTTGATGTCGCGGCGCTGTATGGCGGCAATGACCGGGTGCAACGGGGCCTTTCCGGGCTGTATCTTTCCGAGCCGTTCTATGATCTCAACCTGGGCAATATCTGCACCGATGGCACGCGGGTTGAACGCTGGAATGTCAATCCGGCAAGACCTTCGGCCAGCTTCATCGGCGATACCTGCGAGGATGCGGGCAAATCCACCTTGTGGTATAATCCGTTTGGCGGGCAGCAAACGCAGCAAGCAGGCGTGCTTGAATTGCTGGAAACGCAGGCCGAACGCACTGGCCGATCACGCCTTTATGCCATTGACGGGAATATCACAGGGACGCTGTTCGAATTGCCATCAGGAGCGCTGAAGGGCGCGTTTGGCGGGGAATTCCGGCGCGAGACCTTGCGCGATACACCTTCTGGTGCAGCCGTGGCGACACGAGACAATCCTGAGCCGATCCTCGGCTTTTCTTCCACCAGCGCCAATGAGACGCGCAATTCGTGGTCCGTCTATGGCGAGCTTTACGTGCCATTGGCCGACACGCTTGATCTGCAGATTGCCGGGCGGTTCGATGATTTTGAAGGGTTCGGCAGCGATTTCAATCCCAAGATCGCAGCCCGTTGGCAACCGTTTGAATGGCTGGCCTTGCGAGGCAATTATGCCACCAGCTTCCGCGCCCCATCCCTTGCGCAAAGTGGCGCTGGCGTCTTGCTGTCCTCATACCGGGTCGATTGCCAGGCGACGCCCGGCGCGTGTGCTGGCGATCCTGATGCCGATGGCGAGGCTTTGTTGTCGGAAGATGTCGGGAACCCCAATCTGGGTGCCGAGAACGCCCGCAGCTTTGGTGGCGGCGTGGTCTTCCAGCCAAACAAGGCGATGGAACTGATCGTCGATTATTGGAATATCCGGCATGAAGATCTTGTCGGCATTGATGAGGACGATTTCATCCGGCGCGCGCTGGCCGGAGAATTTCCGGTGGTGGGAAGCGGCGCACTGGCGACAGGCACGGCAGGGCTCGAAGTGCAGGACGGATTTGTCACCGATGCCCATTTCCAGATTACCAATCTGGGTTTTCAGAAAACTGATGGCATTGATATTGCCTACACCCACCGGTTTGCCAATGGCCCGGCCGGATTGTTCACCTTCACCGCCGATGTCACGCATATCTTCAATTTTGATCGGCAGGGCTCGCCTGCCAGCCCGGTAGAAGAGCTTGCCGGTGATTTTCTCTATCCCGACTGGATTGGCCGTGCCCGGCTGCGGTGGAGGAAGGATGATTGGCGCGCTTCGATCTCGGGCAATTACACCAGCGGTTATCGCGATGATCCCTCGAACCGCACCCTTGATGCATTGGGCCTTCCAACCGGGCAGGACTATTTCGTTGATGAATTTATCACCTTCGATCTGAGCGCAAGCTATGACTTCCTGCCAAACAGCTTCGTGCAATTGACCGTGCGCAATCTGTTCGATGCGCAATCGCCGCGGGTGCTGGGTTCGGGCAGCAATGTCGATCTGTTCAACCACGATCTTATCGGACGCTACGCCACGGTTCGCGTGACGACGCGCTTTTGATACGACATGACTTGCCTGCTTCCGGCACAGCCCAACCGGCCATCCCCGGGAGCAGGCAGGAGAACGCCAGATGACAAGTGACACCATAGTCCAGCCATCGGCGCAGCGCATCTGGCGTGTGCCAGATACGCTGCTGATCCTGTTTATTCTGGCAATGACGGCATGGGCGGCCACTTTCATCTTTACCCCTGGCCAGTTTTCGGTTGCAGGCGATCCGGCGCGCATTGTTCCGGGCAGTTTTGTGGCTGCAGATGGGCCCACGCCAGCCCCAGTTCTGGGGAATGCGGATCGCACCGGCTTCCTGGATTTCCTGTTCGCCGGTCTTGTTACCGGAGACCGCTACTCGCCCACGGTGGGCTTGATGGCTTTCATCCTCGTGCTTGGCGGAGTGTTCGGGATGATCATGCGCACCCGCGCGGTTGATGCGGCGTTGCTGGCGAGCTTGCCGGGAGGGCGGGCGAAGAGCGAACTGCTGGTGGTCAGCCTGTTCTTCGCCTTTTCGCTGGCCGGGGCTGTCTTTGGCATGGCTGAAGAGGCCATTGCGCTGACGCTTGTGCTGGCCCCCGCGCTGACGCGAGCGGGATATGACGCGATGACCGCAATGCTGGTTTGCTTCGTGGCAACCCAGATCGGTTTTGCGACAAGCTGGATGAACCCGTTCAGTGTGATCGTTGCGCAGACGATCGCCGGGCTGCCACCGCTATCGGGAATGGATTTGCGTATCGCCATGTGGACCGGGTTCACCGCGATCATGGCAGCCTATACCTGGCGCCATGCGCGCAAGGTTCGCCTTGCTGGCAGGCCGCAGTCCGGGGGCGCTGAGGATCCCGCATCGGTTGAAGTTGCGCGCTTCATGGTCGCGCATGCTTTGATTATCGTCGCCCTGCTGGCAACGGTTTGCTGGATCGCTTGGGGCGTGAGCGTGAAGGGATATTATCTTGCCGAAATAGCAGCACAATTTTTCGCACTTGGGGTAGTGGTGGCGGTGATAGCACGGCTTGGCGCGTTACAGGGCTGCGATCTTGGCGCCATGATGGAGGCCTTTCGGGAAGGCGCGGCACAATTGCTGCCAGCCGCGTTGATCGTGGGCGCGGCAAAGGGGATATTGCTTATCCTGGGCGGCGATGATCCTGGCGCTGTCTCGCTGCTCAATGCACTGCTCGATGCCATGGCAAGCCTCACTGCTCTGGCACCCGACTGGCTTACCGCATGGGTGATGTATCTGGTGCAAAGCCTGATCAATGTCTTCATTGCCTCTGGTTCAGGCCAGGCAAGTGTGACCATGCCGATCATGGCTCCGCTGGCGGATTTGTCGGGCGTCTCGCGCCAGACTTCTGTGCTGGCGTTTCAACTGGGTGATGGCCTGACCAATCTGATCATCCCGACATCGGCGGTGCTGATGGGATGCCTTGCCGCTGCCAGGGTCACCTATACGCAGTGGCTTGCCTTCATCTGGAAACCGATGCTGGCATTGATGGCGGCTGCATCAATCCTTGTCATACTGGCTCACGGGAGCGGATATTGAAAATTCCTTGCTTTGCTGTTCTGGCCATACTGCCCTTCTGCGTGCCGCTTCCCGCTATCGCGCAACCGGGCCAGCTGGTGATCGTCGGCGGAGGGCTGGAGCCCGATAATACGCAGGTTTATCAGGCGTTTCTCAACGCTCGGCCGCAAGATGCCCAAACTATTGTCATCATCGCCGCAGGCTCGGATTCGCCGACCTCTTCGGCGCGCGCAGCACGCGATGCCATGGTGCGTCACGGGGCGCATGCGGAAGACATCGAGATTGCCGAAATCGCGCTGCGGGATGATCAGGCAACCCGAACCATTGACGAGAGCCGCTGGGCGCGAAATGTGGACGCGCAGGCGGAACGTGAACGCCTGACGCGCGCTGGCGCAATCTGGTTCACTGGCGGCGATCAGTCGCGCATCACCGGCCTTTTGATGACTGAAGATGGCGCGGACACCGCCTATCTGGCAGCATTGCGCAAGCGCCATGCCCAAGGCGCTGTGATCGGCGGGACCTCCGCTGGTGCAGCCATCATGAGCGGCGCCATGATCGGTGGCGGCGATTCTCTGGGCGCTCTGCTTGCAGGTGATGTCGGAGAAGAGCTGACTCTCGTGCGGGGACTGAATTTTCTCACAGGCGCGCTGATCGATCAACATTTTGGCGAAAGAGCGCGCCTCGGCCGGCTTGCTGCCGCGCTGGCGCGGCTCAAGATGATCAGCCCGCTTGGCTTCGGGATCGACGAAGATACCGCCTTGGTCATCAGCCCCGATCAGGCGCGCGCTTCGGTTGTGGGGTCGGGCTATGTGACCTTGCTGGATGCGCGCCAGTCCCATACGCACAGCATGAGCCCGTTGCACCTGTCGCACCTGCTTGTGGGCCTTGCAGCGCATGGCGACAGCATCGATATCGCAGCAGGCTCGATCACGCCTGGCTGGCACCGCAAGACCACCTTGGGACGTGAATATCACAATCGCCAGGTGTCTGCCGCTGGCGGCATGGCTGCGGGCCGCTTCACATTGGCCGATGCGATCGGCGAGGATTTGCTTGATAATGCAGCTACGCAAAGCATTGAGCGCTATTCCTTCGCCAACGGGCACGGCGTGTCCTATCGCTTCACCCAGACTGATCAGTCGCGTGCAGCCTGGGGCCGCGATTCTGAGGGCCGCGCCAGATACACGGTTTCGGCAGTGCGCTTCGATATTGCACCGGTGACGATAACGATAGAAAAAGAGACGGAGGAGTAATGGCAGGACACTTTGGCATCGCGCTGCATGGCGGGGCAGGCGTTCATCCTGAACGCGATTATACCCGGGTAGAGGTGCATCTGGCTGAGCTGATTTCGCGCTGCGTAAAGCAGCTTGAAGCCGGGGAAGCAGCCATAGATGTGGTGGAAGGGGCAGTTGCTGCCTTGGAGGAGAGCGGTCTGTATGTTGCAGGCCGGGGAGCTGCGCCAAACACCTGCGGCGAGGTCGAGTGCGACGCTGCGATCATGGATGGATACACCGGGCGTGCAGGCGGTGTGTGCGCCCTGCAAGAGATTGCTTACCCGGTTCGTGCGGCGCGGGCAGTGATGGATCATACCCCTTATGTGCTGCTGGCAGGCAGAGGCGCGCGCGATTTCGCCTTGGCGCAAAATTGCCAAAGGATCATCGACCCAAAGACGCATTTTTGCCTGCCCGTTGGCGTTGAAAAAGCCGAACTGGAGAGACTGGACGCCGGACTTGTGCACGGCACCGTCGGCGCAGTTGCCCTTGATCGAACAGGACGGCTGGCGGCCGCGACCTCAACCGGCGGGCTGCTTGGCAAGCAGGCCGGCAGGGTTGGCGACACGCCGATTACAGGCATCGGCAACTGGGCCGACCGTCAGGTTGCAATCAGTTGCACCGGGATCGGTGAGGCCTTCATCAAGGCTGGCGGGGCCCGCGATGTGGTGTCCAGAATGCGCTATGGCGGTCAGAGTTTGTCACAGGCAGCCAACGCCATGCTCACAGATGTCGCCTCGCACAATGCTGACGGGGGCCTGATCGCAATCGACCAGCAGGGACAGATCCAGATGGCCTTCAACTCTCCCGGCATGAAACGCGCTATGGCAGGATCACAAATACCGCTGACCGTGGCGATGCGGTGAGAACGAAACAATCTTGTGTGGGGCTGCACTGCTACCCGATCCAGGACCACGCGGGTCTGGTGTGGCCCGGCTTGCCCGGCTCCGGCGGGCTGGTGCTCTTCGTCAACGCGGCCTAGAACTGCGCCGTCACCTGGGTAAAACCGAACAGGCTGCCGTTTCCCTCTGGCCCGTCAGGCACGGCCTTGGCAAACCCGCCATAGAGCAGGACCGAGCTGCCAATGACCAATTCCAGCGGTGTGCCTTTGGGCCGCCAGCGCAAGCGGCTGTCGATCGCATGACCGATGAACGAGCCGGACCGGCCGGTTGGATCGCGCAGCCTTGCAATCACCCAGCTGTCGGTATCTGATGCGAGGAAGGCGGCAGAATAGGTGATCCGCGCATCGGTGCGTTTCGAGGGGGTGACTTCAAGGCGCATCCCCGGTGCGTTCAGATTGGCAGGCGTGAGTGGGCCGAAGATGCTGGTATTGCCAAGATCGGTCCGGCGCGAGCCGAAGAGCCGCTCGAACTGGCCATAGCGTCCGTCATCGGGTCTCTGGTCCCCACTCACGTAGTAATACTGAAGCGCCAGGTTCGGCTGCCACCTGCCAGCAAATGTGTAGCCCATCTTGGCAAAGAGCATCCCGGCGTTCACGGCGAGATCCTCGGTATCGAGTTGCGAGCTACTTGCCCGGCGTGTGCCGACCCGCCAGGCCGCTTCAATGTCGAGATCGACCCGCCCTTGCGCTCTGGCGCGATAAAGCCTGCCGCCTGTGGTCGCATATTGGCGGTTGGGCGTTTGCGAGCTCTGCGTGTCCGTTTCGTGCAGGCCATAGGAAAACACCTCTCCCCATAATCCCGCGAATGTTTCGGGGAGAATGTCGGCCCGGCGATAATGCACTCCCCAGATTATCCGGTTCCACTCTTCCTTATCGAGCCGGGGAGCATTTCTTTCGACAAGCTCGCGTTCGGTCGGCAAGCGCTCGACCGGGACAACGAGCAGCGCATGAAACTCGTCCCCCCGGGCGCTGTCGGATTTCAGGTAAGCGCCGGAGTAGCTGCGCACGACATTGGCGAAGCTGGGGCGCTCGATCTGACGGCTGGACCCGATGGCGATGGTCTGGCGACCAAGGCGCAAGTGGGTTGTGCTTTGCTGCCCCAATGCCTGGGCCAGGTCGAAATCGGCATATAGCTGGAGAATATCGACAGGGTTGGCGAGGCTGGCGGACAAGGGCGTCTGGTCATCCGCGAGGTATGTCCGGCTGTCCTGCATCTCGCCAACAATGGCCACCTCGCCGAAATCGGCTTTGGCGCGCAGGAAGGTGCGCCAGAGCAACAAGTGATCATCGCCCTTGCGTCCTTTGCGGAACTGACCGTCCACGCCTTCCAGCCGCAGGCGGGTCTCGCCTGATATGTCGATTGCAATGTCCTGCGCCAGGGCAACTGTTGGGCACGTCGCCAGCAGCAGGCCCGATATGGCATGCCTCCACACCACTTTATCGATCGAACACATGGCTTTCACCCCTGCAACAGATCCGCTTGCATCGATCGACATATCGAGTAATATCGAAATATCATAGAGGGTTCCTCGCTCGCTGCGCTGGCCGCTCTTGGACAGGAGACGCGCCTGCGCGTTTTTCGCCTGCTGGTCGAGCATGAACCCGAGGGGATGCCTGCTGGCGAAATCGCCCTACGGCTTGGCGTTCAACAGAACACGCTATCGACCCACTTCGGGATACTCGTAACGTCTCGCCTTGCTCACTCCCGTCGCGCTGGTCGCTCGATCATTTACCGCGCCGATCTCGATACGATAAACGGCCTCGTGGCCTATCTGACCGAGAATTGCTGCGGCGGCGTATCCTGTGCCGATGCTTCGATCCAGACCTCACTCCGAGACGAGAAGCAGTCAAGCGGAACGCGTGTTCGTGGTGCGGGCGTCAAACGAGCCAGCCTTTCATGCTCGTGAAGCGCCCGGTCTGATCATCAGGCGCATTTGGCGCTCACGCCTGAGCGACTATGCCAGACACCTGGAGATGAACTTCGCCACCGCCTGCGATCTGGATACAGCGCCCAGCTTTCTGCGCGCATTATCAATGTGGAACCGTGCAGTTGATTCAGAAATACCAAGAATCACCGATACTTCCCAATCGGTCTTGCCATCGGCAACCAGCCCAATACTGTCCAGTTCGCGCTGGGTAAGATGGGTGATCTTGTGTTCCGGAGGCTCGACCTGTTCCATCAGCAATTCGGTCAGGATCAATCCGGCCATCTGGATATCGCGGCTCTCTTGCGGCCCGAGCTTTCGGTCAGAAAAGCCAAGATGGAGCGAGGCGATCTTGGCTGAGGGTCCATAGGAAGTAGCGCAAAGCGTGGCACTGATCCTGGCTTCGCTCAGCGCATCCCAATAGGGACCGAACTTGCGATCATCCTGCGGCGCGAAATCTTCAAACCGATAGCGTGTGCGGCTCTCGCGAATGGCACCAAGCAACGGATTGCATTCAAAGCAGATATAGTCGAACGCATCGCTGCCAGGCCATGTCTGCGGCGAAATCCGCAGCACCACCCCTCCGGCTGCAAAGTGGCGTGCCGAGGTCAAAGGCGCATCGGGCCTGCGATAGACCCGGGTTTGCAGATAAGATGCACCCAAAGGCTGCACCAAAGCAAAGAACGCCTCGCTCGCTGCTGCTGCTGACGGCGCGTTGAGCACCCCGTCCATCTTGGCAACGAGCTGCGCGAACATTTGCCTTTCCCCTCCGCTTCCCGGCGAAAGTCGCACAGCCATGCCGAGAATTCAAGCAGGACCGGGCAAGCTGAACACTTGTCAACCCCGCGATTCCGGGAGCTACCGGAATGACGCGCGCAGACTTAGTTCACCATGGGCTTGTCCCGGGGATGGAAAGCGGGGGTGAACTGTCTTGAAATCGGTTCGAGGATCGCTTTTGCTATTGGCGCTGGGAGGGCTTTGCCTGCCTTCACCTGGTCACGCCCGGAGCACCGCCAACCCAGCCATTGGCGAAGCAGCGCCGATTGTCAGCCAAGGCTCTGTCGCGCCCGCCCGGATTGCGGCGCAGACTGAATTCCTGCGTGCGCTGCTGGCCGTGGACATGGCCAATGCTTCGCGTGCGATCCCGGCCGATGATCTGCGCATTGTCAGCGCCGCTTTTGGTCCACCAGCGCAGGACCGGGACATTCTCGTCAACTGGCTGATGCGCGGCGGACAGGCCTTCGCCACAAGGGAGGGGCTTTCAGGGATATACAATCCGCTCGCTGATGCATGGTTGTTGCTTGGCTGGCGGCCGGTCGGGGCCGATGCGCGGCTGGTCTGGGCAGCGCTTGTCGAGGGTGAAGTGTTGC
>Ga0100391_1001590_pt1 | contig 24957 bp, 16 predicted proteins | sample CryGeymeta201515_FD_81541 | JGI IMG/M metagenome (GOLD analysis project Ga0100391, IMG submission 81541) | Groundwater microbial communities from Crystal Geyser aquifers in Utah, USA - Crystal Geyser metaG 2015-15 | ecosystem: Environmental > Aquatic > Deep subsurface > Groundwater | place: USA... | reverse complement strand
TCTTCCCCGAAGTGGGAATAGTCGTATCCGATTTCTCCCGATGTGTTCCTGTTTCTGAGTGGGAGACGGGATGGGGCATTTCGGGTCATTCCGGTGACGTCGGATTCGGGTCTCCTAGTCTCAAGTTCCCTTCGGCTGGCTCTGAGAAAACCAGCCGTCACTCTGTTATTCGTACCTTGTTGTACCTGCAGCAAAACATAAATTACCGACAGATACTCTTTGCTTATCTTTGATTTTTCGCCCCAGAGAACTAACTGGCCTTGCACTTAAAATTCCTAAAACTTCCTAGCAAGACTCCAACGATGGATCCAAAAATTAAAAAGCGCGGTAGCACGAAGCAACCTGCCGATAGCAAGGCTGCCAAGAAGAAGAAAAAGGACACAACGGTGGCCTCAAACTTGCCTGTGCCTCCTAATAGCACTAATCCAATACGAACCGCCTCCGCCGTCCCTATAGCTGCTACGACTGCTGCTACAAGTGCCGAACAAGAGCATCCTCCTGTAACCACGACCACGACTGCTCCTCCTGTAGCTGCTACTAATAGCAAAACCACCATTGGTGGGACCACCAATATCAGCAACCGTCCACTCGTGGATCAAGTGCTTTACCGATTAACAGAGGGAGTGCCTCGTATGGAGTTAAAAGCAGTAGTGCGGGAAGCTGATGAATGCGAAAGGGCTTTGTTACAAGAATTACAACTTTTAGAGGAAGCCTTGAAGGAGGAAACGTCCAGGTCTGCTGGCAATGCTGCAACGAAGGATACCACAGAACCACAGGATGATGCTGCCTTGGAAAAGGAAAACGCCGTCAACGCCATGTTGCAAACCCCTTTAACGCCCCTGGATCGTTCGTTCACTCTGTCCAGTCTACTTGGACGATTGCGAGACGAGTTGGCCTTGCCATCCATTCGCAGGCCAACACCTGCCGCAGTGGCCGCAGCCGGAGCTGCTAGTAACAAGAAAAAGAAAGGCAACACGAACCCTGCCCCAACCTATCCTCAATTAGTAGCCCTTGCCGACCATCCCAAATATACTCGAGCTCATCCTCCGGCGGACAATAACAACAACGCTCCTCCTCCACAACTGATGCAAGTTTGGCGCAAGATATCAAGTCATCGTGCCAGTACAGTCTTTCGCAAGGCAGTGAAACCGGAAGAAGCACCGGGATATACAGATCGCATTTTATTCCCCATGGACCTTAGCTTGGTTCGAAAAATGATTCAGGCCCGCATCTTGACCAGTTTTGCGGAAGTTCATCAGAAACTTCGATTGATCAGCCACAATTGTGTCAAATACAATGGACGGTACGTAACGTGTAACGTTATCTTTTGGGGTTGCAGAAAATGTATTCAACAAGTCAAATATTAATGATGTTTATTCTCACATTTGTTGTTGCTACATTATTTTATTTATATTGTTTTATTTATAAATACTCATAGAGAAAGCGACTACGGAATTGTGGCCCGCGAATTTGAAGCCGTCGTAGATGAATATATTGCTGCTGCTGTCTACCAACATCCGCCAGTATCACAACAGCAACAACGACAACTACCAGCAAGTGGTCGATCGTCGCCCAAAACAACGTTTGAAGGAGGAAGTGGTAGGTCATCTCCAGCAACTGGAGCTGCTGCATCAAGTTCGGCACCCAGCAATATCAACAATATCAACAACAACAACAACAACAAGAACACGAAGGGAGTAGTACGACCCAGCAAAACCAATATTTTGTAGTGCAGCGGAAGAAATAAAGTAACGAAGTAAGTTGGGCTAGATAGTAGACTACTAGCTAGACTAGTAGTAGTAGACTAGAGTACGACAGTAATAAACTGCACGACCATTCTAGTCAGCTTTCCCAGAAAATAAAAAGAGCTTTGAGTCATGCGGGACTCCGGTGGGTGTCACGAGCAAATCCCCAACCTGCCGTACTACTGCTAGTAGACTACTAGTGGTAGGCTACCGCGAGAGGTGTAACAGGCAGTAGTAGTGTACTGTTCTTGTAGAGTAGACCCCTACTACTAGCTTCTAGTAGGAGTAGCTAGAAGACTACTCTATTAGTACTACGGTACCAGGTACTGTAGTAATGAAACCAAAAACAGACAACCCCCATCCAACTCGTTTATATTATGTACGTATAGTCTACTGAGTACATAATATTATTATTATCAGTTACTTCCTAGATGAATACAGTAAGCTTTGCTTCAAGTTTTGTCTTTGGTCAAGCGGTGTGCAGTTAATTTTCTAGCTACTTCAGGATCTTTCAACGAGGAAAAGAGGAAGAAAAGAAGAAAAGAAAACCCATTTCAATTATTTCTTCCTCCCTCCAACCGAACAACTCTACCAGGCATATATATATATGAATACATATATTTGTACTCGAAAGACGCCACCATGAATCAAGATCCATCCTCTTTGGACGATAACGACACGAATAAAAAATCAACTTTGACTGGAGAAGACCATTACTCTTCGGTCGGTCGTCAAGAGCAACAACAATCCGCACTAGAAGATTCCTCTTGCGACAATGTGAATGATGGGAAACAATTTTCAGGACAACATGCGGCGGCTTCTCTAACGACTAGTAGCGACACCACGCCACTTGATCATAGCAGCAACAGCAGCACTCACAACAGCACCAACAACAACAGCTCGAGTGAACCTTCTAGAACCGACACTTCGGTTGCCACTCGTCGCAATCCTATTCTAAGCATCAACTCGACCCTTCAGACAAGTCATTCCAACTCCAATGCTACCAATACGGTAATGCTTCATCGGCGTCGACTCCAGCAACAGCGGGAACGGAATTCTGCTTCTGCGGCAACGCCGACAGCACAAGCGTCGTTGGACCGGGAGACGAGCACCGATTGTGAAAGTGATCAAACGGCTGAAAACACATCATCTTTGTTGCCACCACCAACGTCCGTGGTACATCAGCACGAGTCTCGTCACCACAACCGTTCATTACGACCTCCGTCGTTGCCATCGTCACCGAGTCGAGGAGGACCAGGGGGGGCTTCTTCTGAGGTACAGTACCTGTGTTTCCTTAGTTGAAAGTGCTTTTACAGGGCCATGTATGTGAACTCAATGCTTTTTTGAAAACTTCATTATTTATGCATTACCAGGAGGAAAGCTTGGCTGAATTCGATGATGCTAGTGAAGAAGTCTCCGTGGCAGATTTGAGTGTGAGTGCCAGATCGAATTCCAGTGTCGAGACTACGGACCAAAATATAGAACAGGTTCCCAGCAAAGTGGCGTGTTTGTCTCCCGAGCAGGTAGCTGTAGCATCTGCACGAGCTCCCCCCTCAACATCGACAACCTATTCGTCTGCCACAAATGCCGAACCGAACGTTCCTTTCAATTTACAAGCTGAGGCTTCTTATACTGCTCCTGTCGCTCCCTCGGCAACGAGTACAAGCGGCGCAAGTTCAGATCTGGCTGCCGTAGCCGCTAGACAACATCGACCACCGGGCATGCTAAAGCGAGATCCAGATGAAGATTGCAATCCTGAAGCCTTGGTACTTGATCGTCGCCCAGTAAAACGCGCATCGACAGAGTCGTCATTGGACGAATTTATGGCTTCACCGTCATTATTGAGTGACTTCAAAATACCAGCGGTGGCCGAGCCTTCCAATGCTGCCGTGGGGGGAACGGACTCCAATGATGCCATGGCACAGCAACAAAATCAAACGTCGAGAGCATCCAGATATGAAACGGAAAAACATCAACCCATGTCCCTGCCCAAGTTTCCCAATCCAGAAAATTGCATGTGGACGTCGACGCACGCGGCCAATTGCCCCTCGGAAGACCGGAGCTCCTCGCTCGTCAACGTGTTGCTGCAACCACTACCACCTAATTTCGACTCGGAGACGCAGCTGCCAACCCTCGAACCGGATTACAAAACTTTGATTCGGCTGAGCTTGTGGTCGGTCATTGATGGGCACGGAGGCGGATGCGTTGCCACGTATGCTTCGGAAGTCTTGCTGCCGCACGTTGCTGCCTCTGTTTCCAGAGCCCTGGGATGCGCCATTGTGGATCGAGGTGTCTGTACCGTTAATGGGCAATTAAGAGATGCCAATGCATTGGATTTGGACGGCTTGATCAAAACCTCGGATCGAGGATCGAGTGGCAATCCCAATTCTATTCACTACCGATCTCCCTTTGAACGATCGGACAGTGAAGGCGAAGATAACGAAGATGAAGATGCAGTTACGACTGCCAACAACGGAGCTGCTCCTCCGCTTCCTGTACAAGGATCACCGCCAGTTACTGACGAAGAAGATAACAATCCTATCAGCAGTGACAACAACGACAGTACCGAGACTGGAGGGGTCAGTCTGTCACATTTGCCAACAGCTAGATCGTCGTCTACACATCTAGGAAGTGGATCGGTTAGTTCTGTCAAGACATCGGTAAAAACAGCGGCGTCCATTAATAACCGAGATGCTCTCGTTGGTACCCATTCGCCTCGGGAAGTAGCTGCCATTACGCAAGCCATTACGGATTCTTTTCTGGCCGTCGATGAAGGGTGGATTAATTCTATTGATCCTGTTGCCACTCATCAGACATCTTGCCAGAGCAACGGACGATGGAATTCGGGTGCATGCGCTCTGGTCGTCTTTACCATTCAACGTTTAGATTGGACGGATGTATCTAGGAATGGTCCTGGAGACCGAGAACGAACGAGGGGAGAACCTGGAAATAGTCCATTACATGATACATCTCAAAATCGTGATGCTGCTCGTCGACGTATGCTGGACTTTGCCGCACGAGCCAAGTGTGCTTCTTCCATGAGTACAGTGTCGTCAACATCCTCTTTGACAACTGAAGAGGCGGTGCATGCATCCGGACTTGAGTCCGAAATAACTGAAACTGAAGGAGAAGACGACGACGATAAGTCCAGGAGCCGCGCTGAGATGCGGGCTTGGAATGCCATCACTGCTGTAGGCAATATGCCGAAGGAGTCATTGATCAGTGCACCAGGTGGATGCTCGTGTCACTGTTACCGCGCCCACGATGCTATTTTGTATACAGGCCACGTGGGGGATTGCCGCGCAGTCATGCTAGGGTCTGCTCCTCCTCGTACCATCAAGGTCCGGGATGCATTTGCTGACCATCCAGACACCACAGACGACGAGTCGAGCAATCACAGCAGTGACGAAACCGAATGTCTTAGCAGTAGCGACCATGACGCTGACAGCAGTGACGACGATGACGTCTTGGATGTAGAAAAGCGATCGACGGGCAGCAACAGCAGCCGAATAAAGCAAGCAGCCGCCTCGACCGCTGTTACTTCTACAACCGCGACAGCAAACTCCTACATGACTTGTGTGCGTCGCCCCGCACGACGATCTCGACGTCGCGCCATTGACGAATCGAGCCAAAATGCACCGTACTACGCACTGCCCCCGCTCGAGAGGGAAGCCTCTCATCGCGGACAATCCGCAAACTCGCCCATGATTGAGTTGGAAATTGGCGATTTAGAGCGTCGAGAACGTCGCAAGCAGCGACATCTCAACAATGGTCCGGCAGGTGTCGCAGCAGAGGTGATAAATGGTGGAAGTATTGGCAGTGGGGGGGTAGAACAGTCTGACTCGTCCTCTTCCTCTCAAGATAGTGGTGAAGGGATGGCGCTAGTCCAGTTACCACCAGCCACCCGGCCCATTGACTTGACCACAGATCACTCGGCTTACAATCCTGCGGAAGTGACAGCTGTGTTACGCCGTTGCAACAACGCACCTCGTGCTATATCTGCCGGTGTTGGTGGAGGCATCAAACGAGTAGCAGGGAGTCTTGCTGTTACCCGGGCTCTAGGAGATGCCTACCTAAAAACGCCTCGTCTCTCTTTCATGCCGTACAAGGATCACGCTCCCTATATTACCGCGCGACCAGAAGTGAACTGTCGCCCTGTGAATTCTAACTCGGACAAGATTTTAATTCTAGCCACTGACGGTGTTTGGGAACGAGCTAGCGGAGATGACACTCTTCGATGGGTCCGGAACTTTTACACGGAGCGAATCGCGGAAGCTGAGCGTCGAAACAAAAGAAGTTCCAAGAAGGGGAAGACTGCACCAGGAAGAGATTTGCCAACGTCTGTCATTTTGTCTCCAAATTATAATGGTATTCGTTTGAATTCGGCAAGTGGCAATGGGGGAACATTGCACATTAGCAACAGCAACAGCGCCCCGAAGGGATCTTTGGAAGCTACACAAGAAGAGGAGGAACGCCAAGATGATCAGAATCAGAAAATGGAAAGGCAGTCTACCGATTTAGATACAGGTGGCCGTGGCAGGAGGCGGAAACGCGACAGCTCCATAACCCGTAGTCCTAGTCCACCAAGTAATAAACGAAGAAAGCGAAATGGACGCCGCGGTAATGCTGTGCAATGTGGATGGTCTCGCAGCTCCTCGGTGGCCGATGTCATCGTACGACGAGTCCTCAACAAGGTTCGCCGAGCTCGAAATATTTCTAGTCTGCATGCGCTCATGTCACTTCCTCAGGGCCGCGCAAGGCGATCGAAGCACGATGACATTACGTCCTGCGTAGTCGACCTATCAGCGTTTGTGTCATAGGTAAAGAAAACCAACTGTGGAAAGACTGAAGAAATTTCTTCAGAATTGGTAAAAAGGAAGAGCCATCCCAGGGCAATCATATGTGATAGTAGTGGATGCTTTTATTAATGTTTGAAAAGTAGACAGTATCATGTTACCATTATTTATTTAATTCAAGCACATTCCTTCTAGCGACTCTCTCATGAGCAATTTGCATCTGTAGCCTGAAGTCCACCCAGAGAAGATCCTGCGACATTGATTCGTGGATTGTGGTAAAAGTGAAGCACGTGATTCGACCACAACTAGTAGCTACGGAGTACTCGAGTAGTAGACTGCTGCTTTACTACCACTAATAATGCAGTCATCTTAGTAGGTGTTTCTGTTGCCTTTGTTGGCTATCAAGACATTTTCATGAATTCTTCATAAAAAAGCAAGCCAACAACAGTATGAAGGAAGACAAAGAAGGCAAGTCCACTCGCTCGTTGGGAAATAAAAAGGAATGGGACTTATTGGTCAATGATGATCGAGTCCTAGTTCGTGGGATGCCTGGTCAAGAGAAATCGGCTTGGAGTTGGAGTGTGTTGTCGTCTGCTGTTCTGAATGGAGGGTTGAAGGTCTTTTCAAATGATCAACCTTTGCAAATTTTAAATGTTAGAGTAGCAGCGGACTACGATGGAAAAAGTCCAAATCCACAAGAATTGCTACGGCAACTTGCAAACGAAGAAGTGCCTTCGGTAGCAACGGAAAACGCCACCACGATAGAGACTATTGGCCTCCTGACCGCTGCATCCATGAAATCACTTCGCATTTCATCTCAACAAGCCACAGACAGAGCGTGCAACCAAACAATCATTGTGGATGCAATCGTCACGGCTGGAATCTCTAATTCACGAGCAGCCGGAGCTAAAGCAGATGTCTTTTCGTTTTTGATGCCTTCTGAACACGAAACCAATGGCACCAGTGATGCAGACAAGGAGCCAAATAAAAAGTTCGGTACTATCAACACTATTATTATTACCAATGCCGTACTCGACGATTCCTCCATAGCCATGGTAGAAGCTTATGCAGTGGCTATCGAAGCCAAATGTAAGGCCGTGGCCGACCTGGGAATTCTTTGTTGCAAAGATCCGAGTGAACGAGCGACAGGCACAGGTACCGACAGCACAGTCTTGGTTTGCAAACAAGCTACAAATGATTGTATACTTTACGCTGGAAAACACACATTATTCGGAGAGCTTATTGGACAAGCCGTCTACCAAGCTACCAAGGAAGCCATTGAAAGTAACCTACACAAACTTTACAAGGATTATCCAGTTTCGCCAGCTCTATGTTACCAACTGCGTTGCTGTAAATTGCAAATTTTGCAAGCGTTTCAGGAAGGGCACCGACCGCTCGTTCCTGCACGGCCCATGAAACCCATACCGACACCAAGGCCGTGGGTGTTAATGGTGGGTTTGCTGGGAATCGTGCTGTGTTTTAGTTTTCACGTCTACGCACTCCGATACACAGGCCAGTGCCAGTCCAATGTGTTTGTGACACAACCTTCCATCAGTGTATTGCTTGCTATCTTTTGGGGAGATCGATTTCTAGGATCTGTCATGATGCCTTTGTGTATTCATCCAGTGGTTCTAGTGGGGAAGCTGATTAGCAAGCTCTTGAGCGGGATCCCAGAATTGTGTTTTCTTCCTGAAAATCCACTTCTGGGCCTATCAACTGGTGTGCTTTTATATCTTATTACAGTGGCTGTGTCTGTAATTATGGCATGGGTAGCAATGGTGTCGCCAAATATATGTTTACACGGGGGGTATGCAAGCTGCTGTAGCAACGACTTTGTACGCCAGGTTGCGTCTTGGTCCTTGCAAGTTTTCCTGGTCCGAGGTTCTCTCTCCCTCCAATTGTTATGCAATGTGGCTTTACAAATGGCTCATTTTCTGGAGCGACATCAAATACAACAGGCCAGAGCTCAATTGTCGTGGTTGTGCAGCCGCGACTCATCCACATTGAGGGCAGACGAGCTTGCCGGTAGTACCTTGGAGTCGTTATCTGAAAACTTGTCCGACAGTGTTGTGTCACCTTTGTTTTTTTATGTTCTCTTTGGACCAATCGGAGCATTCTCGTTCCGCGTCATGAACACTCTGGATAGCCGTGTAGGATATCGAGGAAAGTTTGAATGGATCGGCAAGCCTTCCGCAAGATGTGATGATCTTCTGAACCTGTTGCCTGCCCGTCTCACGAGCCTACTCCTTGTTCTGGCAGCGGCACTTTTGAACATCTCTCACGGGTCTTGCAAGCCAATGGCGGTGGTATACGAAGGCATGTCAGTAGCTTGGCGAGACGCTCGCCAGTGTGATTCTCCCAATGCGGGATGGCCCATGGCTACTTTTGCAGGCATCCTCGGTGTTCGCCTTGAGAAGAGGGGACAATACAGTCTCAATGGGCCGCAGAATGGTGGCGATGGTAAGCTTCCGAGTCATCATGATATTAGAAATGGTGTCAAAATTGCGACCCTTGCTGGTATGCTGGCGTTCCTGCTGGCCATAGTGTCATCCGGTATTGTAAATGCGATAAGATAAGGAATAATGAGATGAGTGTGATCGAACAATCTGCAATCTGACGTTGAAAACGCCCGTTAATGTTGATACTACATCGTAGACTACCGTGTATATCATTGTTACTTCGTTGCTGCTATCTTCTACAGTACCTAGACAAGCAGAATCGATCGTCTGCAATTCTTGGCTCATTTTCTAATATTATGAACACACTCATCTGTCCCGACGTAATTCTCGCTGCACGAAAACAAGAATAGAGTTCGAAAGGCGTACCGCCCTTCCGTTTCTAATAGCAAGCAAACAAGCGTGGAAGAAAAATGGAACATGTCTATTCACACTCAACGCCAGAAAAAGCCTAGCTGTCAATTCTTCTCAGCCCTTCTGGACTGTGTAATTCACAGCTAGGGAGTCAATGGATAATGTCAGATGTCTCTGAAATCTGCCTTTGAACAATTCTGCGGCCCACCTCCACCGACTCTGTCTAATATCCTACTGGATCCTCTCTTCTTATTGGTCTTGCGTGTGTTTTGTAAATGTCACACAGCTCGAAAGCCTCCGACAGCGGAGCTACACCTAAGAAGGCAATAAAACCAACAGAAACATCTTCGTCGCTTTGTTCGACGAACTCATCCGGATTGCCGACCTGCAAGCAAGACCGGCCAAAGCGCAGAAGATATCCAAGGAGAAAAACGGCTTTACAAGTCACAGTTGAAATGTCGTTTTCCAGAAGATGAGCATGAAACTGCTGCGGACAACGCTTCTTTGCCTGAATGCTAACTGTCCGTTTCAGGTAGAAAAGTGAGAAAATGATAGAAATAAATGGTGTAGAGGTGTATGAAAAGATAATGAGACACGGGAAAAGAAAAAGGTCGACGACGAGGATTTGCGGGTATCTGCTATTGCTTACGACGACGGCTCCATTAGTTTTACTTATCGTGCGGAAGTCAGTTTGAGTATTCTCACCGTGGACCCCAATCTTCGACAATTCGAAAATGATACCAAGTCTACCAAAGCGTATAGCCCCTTCCCCCTTCCCTTCAGTTGAAACGCAAAAGAGCAAACAATAATCATTTCCATTACGTCCACTCTCACTTTGGAATCCGCGTGCATGAGCCCTAGCAACAAGAATAGCTGGATGATAAAAGATAAAAGGATTTTACGGGGATCATTGATGGGATTTTCCCCGGAGCCAGGAAACGAAGATATTCAAACATTCAAACTTCAAACTGCTGTGAAATTTAATGAGCCCCCAGAGTTGTACGGCGATTTTAAGGTTATCGATTCTCGAGAAAGAATTATGCGACCTGACTCATTTGCTCACGGGCATCTCATTTTTCCATAATATCTGTCTATCTATCGTAATACTGTAGCTAGCCCTTTTTTCTCAAAAAGCCACCGACACAGTAAGATTGCTAAATAACTAGACCCTATCTTAAATGTTTTGGTGAACGCTGTGAACACTGAAATTCTTCAATTCAAGGATAATAATCAGATTCAGTGCAGCTTCACTACTGAATTAATCGAGTAATTTACCAGTATCAGTCGGAGTACCCCAGGTACGTATGGTACAGCATTATTGTTTGTCGTCCTTTGACCACTAATAGTCTACTACAGCGTGCTTCTCAAAATTCATCATACCCTGGTACTCAACCGGGCGAACTGTGGTAGAGGGCTATCAGCCTACTTTTAGTAGTAGTAGGTGCAAACATGACGACGGAATTTTGGATGACCAACTCTTTCTCTCATTCGAAGAGTGAAACGGAGAGCAACTGGGACTATGATGATGTGAACTCACTCTCCTATGGCATTAGTATTCAAAACGTTGGTGCGCCACTGAATGAGTTGACTTTTAGAAAAGAACAGATATCCATGAGAGAGTCAGCAAGGACTGCCGATACGGAATGTATTTCAGATTCTTTCCGCTCCCTGACCACAGCAGCTCACGTCGAGAAAGATCCAGCTACAGCTCGCTATCTCTTGTCCTCTGAGAAACTCGCCGCAATTTCAGGAATCAAGTCCACGTCTACCTTTGATACGAAGTCGGTTGTTTCGTCTATTACCTGTTCTATTCCTTCTACTATCAATATCGAGTCTGGTCACAGTCGTCACCCATTCCACAAAAAGAAAGGTAAAAATATCCATCCTCAATCCCATAACGTGACTAAAAACGATAGCTTCGAGAAAGAACCTTCCATTCCTAATAGTCCAAACCAAGAAGCATTAGAAGACTTGTACGAGCAGCTTCGTCGTCAAAGCGGTCCCTTTGGAGAAGACTTGGGTGAGAGAAACGCCTATCGACAGCCGCGGGGTAAGATGCATGGTCACCAATCGACCCGAGAAAACGAGCTACCCAGCGCCGAAGACGAATGGCGCTTGAACTTTCAAGTGCCAAATACTAAAAAAAAGTACTCCGCATGCCGCCGGGAGGATTTTCGCCCCCCAAATGAAGCTGCTTTCGCCAAAGAAGCTGCACGCAGGAAGAGAGCTATTGCAGCAAGAGTTCTACTGTCGAAGTCTGCTTCGACATCAATGGAGCTTGGATCGGATCTAGACGATGGCATTGGTAGGGATGAGCATCTTCGTTCCGTACTTAGTCATGAAGATGATCTGGATCAGATCGAGAACGCGGATTTTTGGAAGGCCGATTATCATGATCACGGCGAGCTCAAGCAGAATTCCGCTGAAATCATTCGCTTGGATGGTGGCAAGACCAGCTCCTTCGGGACTCGCCAGAAACGCCGCGGTGTATTCTACAGGTTCTTGGATGCGGGTTGGAAAGCCCTTTCCTTTCCATTGACGATGAGCTGCCATGTTGTTTCAAAACGGGCAATGAAGGAGAAGATCAAAAAAAGGAAAGTCACTAAGAGTGAAAAAATCCACCGCAAACCGATGCACCATTGACGAGAATCGTTGTTAAGAAATCAAACAGGGTGAAATTTTAGGGTCAGATCCCAAAGCCCATTTTCATTGGCTTTGTTGGATTGAGAGTTTGTTTTTATGACATTGATAGACATAGACATACACTGCATAAATTGCAATGCTTTAAAGCATGCGTAGAGTTTCGACCTGTGTAGCTCTACTAATTATTAGACTTATTATTCCGTGCTAAAAAAAATTCAGTCTACCGTACTAGACTACTACTAGTAGTAGCTGCTAAAGTACTACTCGAGTAGTAGCTACTAGTACTAGTTAAAAAAAAAAAATTGAACATCTAATTAGCTACTAGTACTAGTTAGCTACTACTAGCTAGTAGTACAAGAGTAGTGTACTGCTGTCTCGTACATGTAGGCTACGCAGAACAGTACTACACTTAGTAGTAGTAGTAGACTACTACTAGCTAGTAGTAGCTACTAGACCTACTAGTAGTACTACTAGCTAGAATACTAGAAGTAGTAGTAGACTCTTTTAGTAGTAGCTAAGTAACAAGACGAAGTAAAAAAGACAGATACTTTAAAAATGTACGTAGGGCTGAGGATAAAATTGATTGACGTCATCACTACTATTAGTACTAATGATTTTTTCAAATCGATTGACTTACGTACCCCTTCTTCTCTTTCTCGAGCAGCCCAATGATAATCCATCAGCCAACCTCGCATAAACTACACCGGTCGATGGTCACGCTGGTCGACGGGTAACGGGTAATAAAGAGCTCTATTTTTTCTGCTAGCAACCGTTGGAAGTTGTTGTGTCGACCGATTGTTATAGGTTCATTGGTATTGCTGGAAGATTAACTTTTATTCCATTTGCTTGATAGAACCTCAAAAGTTAGGAACAAAAACCACCGATAAAGCAATACTGTACCTGGTAGCAAGCATCATCAAAAGAATGAAAGTGCCAGCATTTATCCTTGCCCTCGCACTTGCTGGGGCCGGATCAACGGAAGCCTTTGTCAGCCAGGGAACGTCCCAGCGTAAGAGTGCAATGTCTTTGACGACCACCATGGCGCCAGTCACCGGAGGAGTTGAGGGAAGCACAATGGTCCCTGAACGTTATGCAAGGGTAGAAATAGACCATCCCTGGGGAACGGGATCTACCAAGCCCCACTCCATTACGCGGAATTCACCATACGAAACCAAAAATATTATTGGTTACGGTTACGGCGGGCCTCAGACGGGAGGCCACCAGGGATCCTCACTTCTGCCTCGAGAATACGAAAGGGTCGATGTGGATGCACCCTGGGGAGGAAAGAACCCACTTCATCCGGTTGAATTGTATCGTCCGCAGGGCGTTCCTGGATACGGAGGACAAGCGCGGCTTCCCAGGGGAGCAGCAATGATGCCCGATGGTATGTCCATGCCAATGCTCGCGGGCATGACAGGAGGTGCACAAGGGTCCAGTCTTCTCCCTCCAGGCTACAGCACTGTATCAATTGATAATCCCTGGGGGAATTTGAACCGTGTATCACGCAGATCCATTCCTCGGCTTGGAGGAGCCGAGAGGCCTTCCAGAAGGCCAGCGCCTATTCCCGAGCCAGAGCCTGAACCTATTGACGAGGAAGAGCTTGCTACTGCCGAAAACTAATCTAGTTTTCTTTTTTGTTTATCAATCAATATATATATATATTCGTTTTACAGCTTTACATTTTTGTTTTGTGTGCGCAATTCGGATAACATTGCTCCTTCCAACTACTGCCACCAAATTCATCATTATTTCTTGTGGTTGCAAAGGAATAGGTCTAGTCCAAGCTTACAATCTTCGACCGTCGACTGACTTGTCAAAATGGACCGTACCACGTACCAAGCGCTTGAAATCTGTAGACTTTCTTGTGGGTGCTTATGATTGGTACTGGTATAGCCTCTCATGACCGCGTTGTATTTCGTGCAATGCGTCGATTTCCTTAACAGAGTTGGTTAGAGTTTTCCTGTGGAAGTTCTAGTCAATTTGAGTACAATTGCCTCCATACTTCATCCATGTACTACGGTCCTAGCCGACATTATTTATTATGAACTAAGCGAACAGGACGTTGAGGCAAGAGCAACCGTTCCAACCGAGCATAGCGCTTACTATAAAACTACTGAAAGTCTCTCGTTCGCTCGATGCAACCTTTTATGCTTTCAGCTTCCAATTAAACAATTCGAATACTTGAGTATCGAGATAAAGCACAGAAAAGAATGTCTTATTGTCGAAGTAAAAAAAATAAGCAAAGAAATATGCATACTAACAGTATTATTGCATTGTATGCGGGATTTTTGAAATTGAAAAAGTCAGATATTTCGATCTTTTGAAGGCTTATTACTGTTCAGCTTCCTCGTTTCACTTTCCCCTTCAGAATGGTTGTCGTATCTCTCGCAGAAATTTAGTATTCATTACTCAATGTTCCATCTTCAAAGGGACATGTTCGTTCCTCAAGATTCTGTTCCATTCCAACTGTTTTTTTGACAACCGCATCGTTTTTTAATATCTCTGGTTTCCCCAGGGGGCTTCACGTCCAACGATTCCGCGATCGACAATTCTGGAACTACCTTCGGCACCTCCTGTAGCTCCCGATGCAAAACCACTAGACTTTCCTTGAGAGGCAGTAGGTGATGCAGGCAAGAGGCCCTGTTTAGCTATTTGTGTCGCCGTTTGGGGGTTGTAATAATCTGTCGTCTTTTTGTTTTTTCCTCCCCATGGAATATCTCTGCTGACAGTTTCGTAAGTGCTGGGCAGCAGTGATGAGCCATTCAGGCCACCGTTGACGGGACCGTTTTTAACTCCTTTGATTTGTCCAGAAAAATCACTCACAGCGCGGTTACCTCCAGTAGGAGCAGCGCTGAGACGCGATGAGCCGTAAGGGTCCATAACATTAACTTTTCCATACTGGGATGGAACTTTGGAGGATCCATTGAGACCACCATTTACAGGTCCTGATATGTATTTTTCAGCACTACCCGAAGCATCATTCATGGCACGATTTCCTGAGGTTCGTAGGTACTCTTGGGTTCCTCCGTAAGGATTATGCACGCTGACTTGGCCGTACTGTCCTGGAAGGCTGCTTGATCCATTGGTACCACCATTAACAGGTCCTCTGTCGGCCACACCTTTCAATTGGGAATCTTTTGAGTAATCATTGACGGCTCTTTGGCTAGTGGGCCGAAAGGGTTCTTTGCCTCCGTAAGGATTCATTACATTCACGCGACCGTAGGCTCCCGGTAAATTCGAGGAGCCTTCCACACCTCCGTTGATGGGCGAAGACAATGCTTGTAAATTGGTACTGGTAGTAGAGCCTAGAACAGAAATCGACGATCCTGGGGCAACAAAGGCACCCACAGAGCTAACGGCGAACGCAAGAACTTGTAGGGCAAAGACTCTCATAGTTACTTAAGCTGTTCCGTGTGATAAAATAATAGTTGTGGACGATACAGATAGTAGGTTTACCACTGAGTGGTAAGATAGAGAAGCCGAGAAGCTGAGAAGCCGAGAAGCCTTGTGTGGTGCGGTGGTGCCTCTTCAACTGCTGCTGTGATGATGAATCGAAGTACGTGGGGAGAGGCATGATGGCTCTCATATCCGATCCGGACAAATTCCTTAAATAAAGACAAGCTGATGATGTCATATCTTTCGAGCGAATAAAACGAAAAGGTGTCTACTTCATGTAGTTTAACGTTCGAGTTACTCATTCAACCAATGATATCAACCCACATGTACGCAACCATCAACGTCAGACGCAACAAAAACGTCATCTACAGCCCACACGAGAAAGACACTGCAATCATCAAAGAGCAACGACCCGACTCGACTGCCTTGGATGATGTTGCACGGAGGCATTGCTCTGTTTCTTTCGATGAGCAGGGATTTCGACCAGGAGTCGTGAAGGAAAAAGAATCATAACTTTAGGAACAGTATAAGTAGTACAGCTAGCTATTCCTCATTCATCACATACCATCTTCTAACTTTCACAAACATGAAGATCTCTGCCGTTGTCCTTGTCCTTGCTCTTGGAGTCAGTAATGCTTTTGCTTTTGCTCCTGCAACCATCAACACTCGTGCCAGTACTGTCGTGTACGGATACTTGGATCAATTAAACGGAAGTGGTCGACCTGGTCCTTCTCCTTCTCAAGGAGGACAAATGGTTCCCGCTGGAGCTACCCCTGCCGTCCAGTTTGGAGGCCCCGTTAATGGTGGTCTCGAAGGATCTTCGGTCGTTCCACAAGCCTACGAGCAGGTGGACTCCGAAAGTCCCTACGGAACAAGAGGATTCAACCCCGTTGTTCGCGGACAGGGAGGCCAGACTCGCCAGCCACGCATGAGACAGTCCATCTTGCCCCGTGTCACACCCATCAATGGAAATCAAGTCATGACTACAGGAGGAATTGAGGGCTCCAAGAAGGTTTGGTCTGTCTACCAGGGTCCCAATGGAAGCTCGTAAAAGAAAGAATAACATTACGACTTTCTTTTTCGGTTGCAGGGAAAGAGTGATGCTTAAAAAGAAGATTGTTTTCTTCTTTTGCGGTTGATTAGAGGAAATTGACTCGCGATGGAGGGTTGACGTGGGATAGGAGGAGTTGAAGTTGAAAGACAAAACAAGACGAATGTGTAGTTGATGATGCAGTAGAAATTTGAAGGGGACGCTGAAAATGATGTGGAGGATACAGCATTCATGAGAAGTTGTATATTTTTGAGCTGCAGGGGGCGTGCCCAGCCAAATTGATTGTGGGTGAGTGAGTGTCCTAGAATGGATGCGTATACTTGCTGTTAGATTAAAACAAAGGTACTTTACTAGTACTTGAAAACAGATTTTGCAAGTGTTTTCATTGTTATGGGGTTTTGACATTTTAGATTTGCGTAGAAAAAAGATTTCAATAAAAACCAGTGGAAACCTTCACGAGGAAAAAGAATTACTACTAACCTTTTCCAGAGTGCTGCTAAATAGATTTGCTTGTTTCGTCAGTTCAATCACGTCTATCGCGGTGTTACTTTTGCTAGAATGCATTGCCAGCAGCAAGATTGCGCTGATATACTAGTACGAGTATACATAAAATAGAGAAGCTCGCACAAGGAAGGGATACTATGATGGTTCCGGTGACCAAGAACTTTGGTTTGTTTGTGTTCTAGAAATTCGGTATGTTTTGTGTTCAGCACAGATATTTTAATCGCAGGAGAGATATGTTACCGCCAATCTCAAAATTTTCCGTGTCGCAAATTTTTTCATGCCTAGATTTGAGATTTTGCAAACTCGAGAATATTTGACGATTCTGTGTATCACCAAATTCAAGATTTTTTTCTAGTTTGTGGCTTCACTTTTCAAGATTATTTCAATGTATATCAATAGAATGAAGAAGTCAATCTTATATGGTAAGTAGATATTTTTGTGTAACAACATGATATTAAAGTGGCTCAGCAGCTAGGTTTTAATGCTGGCTTAAAAGTGCTTGACCATTTCATTTTGATTATACGAACAACTGTAGTATGTTTATTCCAATTAAATTAAAGTGGCTCAGCAGCTTCCTGTTACTCGAGTAAATAATAGCTTAAAACTGCTTAGCCATTTTATTTTTAATCAATAAAATAGCAGGAATATGGTAACTAGCACAGACAACAGTTAATATTTCACAGTTGAAATACTCAGATAAATGTAATGAAAAAGTCTGGAGTTTCCATTACCAGAAACTCGAGACAGGAAAATCTCGATCCCTAGTAGCCACGGAGTAGTAGCAGAAGTGAGTAGTAGTCTACTACTAGACTACAAGTAGCTAGTAGAGTAATTCTACCTCGGTTCTTGGAACATGCACAAGTACCAATTTCATATTATTTTTTCTTATTACTGAGACCTATCTAGCTACTACCTAGTAGTAGTCGCTGCATTCTCAGCTGCTACCAGTACTAGTCTAGTACTAGCTAGTCTACTTCTCTAGCTACTACTACTAGCTAGCTAGATACTAGTTGTAGTAGTTTTTAAGTTCTTACTACAAGTAGACTAGTTGCTACACGTAATGCATAGAGTTTACAAGAAATACATCGTACACAAGAGTTGTAGCGCAAGGTGGCTGCGCATGCAGACACAAGTGTGGATCAGTCAAGACACGTCCCGAAAGAGGATCCAGAGTCACTCAGCTGGGGTACGGTTGTTGACGGAATATAAGAAGGGATGCAAGTGGTTAATAGGAGTCAAAACCTACTCGACAGCGATGGAAATGGAATCTATCGAGATGCACCATAGCTGAAGCGCAAATGGCACTCAGCATGGCTATTGAGCTGTTGTTTTCGCTCTTGCCGTGATTGTTGGAAACAAAGAATGGGCCTTTAAAAGAAAAAACTAACAGTAGGGAGTTTCCACAGCTTGAACTGTTCTGTTCGCACGGATAGAATAATACCTGGTACTGGGTATTTTACAAAGTGGTGATACCAGTAGACTACCCTTCTCGTTTGAATGGAACATTTTGAACACACTATTTATTTAACAATCGCGCACAAGGTCGTATTTTTTAATGGCTCCATCATGGTCCAGCTACAACAGCAGCCTAGCGTCTACCAGTACTCTAGCATTATAATAGCTGGCAGGTACTAGTAGTGCTGACCACTCAAACTGCGATTTGACAACAAAAGGGAAGAAATTGGCACCATATCATCAGATCCGAAACAAGGACAGAGCGATTTTCTTCAAGTTTTGAATTATTTCTCGCGGCCTACCCTGGTACCAGTAGAAACTCCAGTACTTATGAGTACTTAAGTACCACCTCCGAGTTGTATCTGGTCGGTTTGTTGCCGGAACGTTTGGCGCACTCGATGCGAACATGTACCGTTGCAATAGATCCTAATTTGTACTTCATTGATTAAGAGTCTATGCTAAGGAAGAACCAGTTACAATTGAACGCGTGACCATCAATCTGGAGAGTCTCAAAATAAGTAAGTACTCCCTTTTTTTCTTATTGACGCGCGACCATAGGAATTCTCAAAAGTTTTGTAACTCTGCACAGCTACCTGCTCCAGTAGTAGTACTATGGTCTACTACTACTAATAATAATAATTATATTATCATGAACTAATCTAGTCTACTACCTGGTAGAGCGAAGCAAATGCATTTTGTGCTTTTATTCTCACATCAAAAAATAATCGGCACCGCGAGAGCACACTCTCCTCTATTCGCCACCTGACCTGATACCTGGTAGCTGATGTCCGCAGAAACGAGTAGCAATGAATACTGATCAGTTGGCTGCAATTCCTACCACTACTGCCAAAAAATTCGAGTACGATGACGTAGACTCGATACTTTTTCATGGTGCTTGTTCCAAAGCAGATAAACGAGATTATCTCGGCAGCAATGTGGATAACCAAAGCACCTTTAGCAACTATGCCTTTTCCGAGGTTGGCATGGACGAAGATGTTATGGACGTAGACGCAGATTTGGCGTTAGCCTTGATGGAATTTGCAGATCCATTGGAACATGCCGAGTCCAAAACTAGCATCAACTCGGACGGCAAAGAGGACAATCCGGATGATATTAGCAACCAAAGCGACACCTCTTCCGTAATACGATCTTTCAATTCAAATGAGGGCAACGTCATTGGTGTGGGCGGCATGGTTACTGCAACGGCTACACCTATTTCTTATGATAGTGGCCATGATTCTTACTCAGTTGAATTGTCTGAATTGGAAGAAAAGTTGAAAGCTGCTCAGGCGAAAGCTGCAGAAGCTCAAATCGACTCACCTTTGGTACCGATAAAGAGGCAACCTTCAAAAAAGAAGGACGGTCAAGCAGGTGAGAGTGAGAAACGAGAAAGGGTATGGAGAACGTTAGAAGCTTCCAAGTCTGCACCAGAAGAGCAAGTTAGTTACAGAAAACAAGAAAAGCCTCCTTTAGTTCCTGCTGCATCGAGCCTTGAATTACGCAAAGACGAGCACCGACGAGCTACTGTGATCCGCCGCTCCACCTGTCGCCAAACCAAGATCAAGAAAGCCCTGACTGAGGGATCCATTCAGAGTTGCAGCGCTCTTGGAACAGGAGACAAAGGACACCCAATTGTGGCGTCTATGGACCACTCGTCGATCGGAAGCAGTCAACGAACACTGCAGACGGACAGGACTTCTGGGAGCTTGAGCCCAAAATATATCAAGACAGACGCCACCAATCACACACTTCTGCTTCAGAAAAGATTCCGAGGACGAATTCACAGTATTCCCCGCCTTCCATCCGTTCCGGCTGTACTAGGAGGAAAAACGCCGAAAAAGAAGGATGCGAAGGAAAACTGCAGCTTGGATATGCGTAAAGAGGCAGCTCAAAGCATCGAAAAAACAGCTCTCGAAAGAGGTAACGACGATGGTATCGTCAAAGAAGCATTCGAGTGCAATGCCTCTGTCAAAAGTATTAGGAGTGTACGACGAACGACAAAGTCTAACCATGACTTCCCCAAATCAAGCGCAAGTGAAGACGAAGATGACTGTGATGCCTCTAAATCCAACAAGACGATGCGACACACCCCGAGCCGACACTTTCTCTTGCTGAGCGCGTTCAGTGACGTTGTCTCCCTCAGGTCTTTTCGGCGCAGGCCCAAGGGGGCAAAGAACAACACAAGGAAGATTGCAACGGACAGCAAGCAAAGTATTGCCAAGGTTCAGCGCAATGCCAACGAGGACAAACCGAACGCTCCCCCATCAACTCGGGCAACCCATCCATATCGGAGGCATGACGAAGTCGGCCCCGTCGCTTCAAAGGTTGTCGAACAAGGGTTGGAGCGAGGACGATCCATACGGACCATGGTAACTCGAAATGACACGTCCAATCCTCGACACTTCTACTTCCAAGATCCTCCCAAACGAAAGCGAATAGAGCCATACGAGCGACGTGCTTGCTTCTAGACAAATACTAAACAAAATGATGCGTGTCTAAATGCTGCATTTTCTCACTTTTTACCAGAGCAAGCAATGAATTCGATTTGCTAGAACTAGAAATAATAGACAAGAATTATGAAAAGTAGCTACAGTACTACTAGTAGAGATTCGGTTTAGATCTTTCCGTCAAGAGCAAAGTTCTCCAAAAAAAAACATCAATATTTCAAAATGAATTCGATTTGCTTAATGTAGTACGAATAGCTACTAAAGATTCGATTTAGACCTTTCCGTCAACTAGCAATATCTACAACATAATAACTTTATACTTCACTTTATTATTCACAGACAGCATTCATACATTAGGCTTCCAACACTTCATTGATGGTGTCTGCCAGTTTTTTGGTTGTACGGTGCTCACTTCCCAAGCGAGACTCCATGATTTCGTAGGACTTCTGGAGTTCTGTCAGAGCATCATCCAAATCACCGATTTCAAACAAGAGGATGCCAAGGCTGCGCAATGTTTCCGCCACGGAAAGATGTTCCTTACCCAGAACTGATTCGCGAATTTCCAGGGCAGCGCGGAAACACTGTAGCGCGTCATCTACATTGTCAAGCTCATTTTGAATAGTTCCCAGAGCCTGCAGTACTGTCGCTGTCGATGGATGATATATACCCAAGACTTTCTCGTAAACGATCTTTGCCTTCTGGTACATCTCCAAAGCTCCCTCCAAATCATCCAGGGAGCTCATCACTGATGCGACGTTCTCAAATGTCATGGCAGTTTCTACATGGTCTTCTCCAAGTACCTCTTTTTGGATGGCCAGCGCTGCGTTGAATTCACCTAATGCTTCATCATAATCCCTGCGTCGTTTTAGTGCCATCCCAATGAGGTTGCGAGTTGTTGCCAGTGATGGATGACTCTTATCCAGAATGGCTTCTTGAATTTTTAAGGCCTTGCGGTAGTTCTTTAGAGCGGCATCTCGATCACCTTTGTCAAGAAAGACATTGGCCATGTCGTTGTACGAATCTGCTGACGACAAGTTATTGTGGTTACCATGAAGCTTACCGTGCATTGTCAACGCGCGTTGGTGGTAGTCCATGGCAGTGTCCAAATTCCTTGTGATACGATGAAGATTTCCAATTTTAGTACAAATATCGGCAAGTCTAGGGTGGAATTCTGGTAAGCGACCCTGCTGTATCTGCAAGACCTTTTCGTACGTTTCCAAGGCCATCTCATATCGCCCCATATCAGACAGCACGTTGGCGATATTCTGGTATACAGTTGCAGTGGAGTCGTGTGTTTCTCCATTCATCGCCTCCGACATGGTAAGAGCATCTTCCAATAGTTCTAGCGCTGCCTTGTATTCACCATAATGCCAAAACAGCAGCCCTACTTTGTTGCACAGCTGCAATTTAAACACATCCAGTGCGGCCTGTCCGTATGCTGTTGGGATTGTGGTAGATTTCGACGATGGGTGGATTTCCATGTCGTCAGTAGTATTGGATGCTATAGCCTGGATCTCCTCTTCCTCTGTATTGCAGTGTTCATGGACTTGTGACAACAGAATGTTTCGGATCCACGGACGAAAAATCTCATGTAGTCTAGGAAAGATCTTCTGTGCTGGGGTGAAATCGCTCTCGTCAACATTTTCGTTTTCATCGTGTAAAATTTCAGTGATCTGTATTGTATCCAAGGCCTTATACAAGTGGGCCACAAGCAACGATGGATCACCCAAAAGAGCGTCTGATACAGCTGCTGTTTGTGCCGGGGGCAACGCTAAAATCAATTTGCACGTAGAAACTTGACGAGCTACATAAATTGTCCAAAGACAACTGGGTGTTTTCCAGACATTCGGATCGAACCAAGGCGACATGATGGCCAAAACGTACCCAATGTTTGCCGTCAAGGCCTGCACGTCTTTTTGCGGAGTTTTTTGTTGGGCGGGTAGAGGCAAACACACATAATGAAGCCATACATGGACGCCCTTGTCATTGTACTCATGTGTTCGACAATAGTCATCCAGAGTGTTGATCAAATCACTCACCGTGCACTGATTGGAGTGCACAACCATCACAGATGCAGGACCTGTATGTTTTCTGTCGACAATGTCCAAGTAGGTTTGAGACTCACCGGACAGCTTCGGAAGTATCACTTCGTCTATGACGGCTTGCACATTTGAGTTTGGATCCAAATTGGCTTCTTGGATCTCTTTCCACAATCCCCATTTAATCCAATGTACGCTTATCCCCAGAGGTTTGCTGCTGTTCTCATCTTCTGCCCTAGGCTCATTCGAGTCTTTGTTGTTTATATCAGCATTGTCGTCGCGTTCAAACCAATTCAGAAGTTGCCCACAAGACTCGTCCATATCACCTTCGTCTTTTATGGAAGACTGTAGTCCTTTGTGTTGCTGATTGTTGGGACGATTTTTAGTGGGACTGCGAGGCGCCTGTAGCTTTTTCATCAATGCTTCAAGTGTCGCAACATCACTGGCCATGGCAACAGTTCTCTGATCCTCTTTGCCCAAGACTCGTTCAAGCAATCTTTTGGCTTGCTGCAAGAAAGGTAAAGCAGTAGCGTACTGACTTGCACTGACATGTATACTTGCCAGCACTCGACAGACATGACACAATGACAGGGAAAGCTCCAGCTCTGACGGAAAGGATGAGACGCTGTCATCGGCTAACGCAGTTGGATTTGTCGTTGCTGTAGGGTCTCCCTTGGTCGATTGGTCCGCTAGCTCCACATTTAGCTGACTGCTGCTAGTGTCGTTCATGATGGTATCTTTTCCATGACTGCCTTGATTTTTGCTATTGTTGTCTTCATTTACTTTAGCAACAATTGCTGCCAGTAACGAATAAGAGCATTCGAACTGCAAGAGGGCATCATTACGTATGTGTCTTGCTTGTAAATCTAATCCTTGCATCATGTAATAGTTAGCCGCATCGACCATTGTATCCATTAACTGCTGCATTTCTTGTTGAATTTCTTTCGCTGTTTTTTTGGCGGCACTACTACTGCTACATCTACTACTACTTGTATTGTCGTTTGTTGTGTCGTCAATTGCGTACACTTGCAGAGCACATTGGTACGTACTCAGAGAATCCAGATAATGGCGTTGTTTTTTCAACGCCTGTGCCAAGAGTCGATACGTTGACGCCACCGCCTCATGATTTTTTCCTAAGAGTGTGAGACGAATGGACAGAGCTCTGTGGTACAGCTTGAGAGGTTCGTCTGTGTTCGCAACTGATTTGTTGTTTGTCACTTCAGTGTTCAACAGATAGTCAGCTCTTTGGCACATCGAAAGAGGATCTTCCAATACGACTGCTTTCTCTGATTTCTGTTGTTGTTGCTTCTCGACCAAGAAACAGCATCGGTCGCAGACAGAAAAATTGCAATCGAAACAGGAAGAGGGTTCTTTCTTATTGTTCTTGTCATCCCCTGCTAGAAGAGTGTTTAAGCAGATGCTGCATTTTCCCGCGGTACTGTTTGGATCGCTCCCAGCTTTCATTTCATGATTTTTGGAACATGTAAACTGGGTCGGCATTGTTGAATTATTTTGTCGCAAGGTGTATATCAAACTTCCCAGGCCAATAATGTGAACGTATGCAGGTGTCAAATAATGTCAAACCAAAGGTGCGAAAGAGGACTTGGGGAGAAGGAAATCAGTACCCCGAATAAACAACTCGCTTTTGCTGTACCGTAGTACTTATTAATCAGAGGTTCCTGCTTTGATGCGAGATTATAGCAGAGGTGCCGAAAGGTAGATAGATTTTTCTTGATGTCCCAACTGGATTGAGAAAATAATACAGATCACACACTACTACCTGGTACTGGTAGTAGACTGCTACAGTACTTCTTTTCGGTGAGGATTTGGCGATGCCGTGAGTTACCAGTAAAGTGTGTGATGATTCTTCGCTTCTTTGCTTTCGTTTCAAAATTCAGACCCAGAGCACTACCGTAAAAAGCTAATGTGGAGACTACTTGAATATTAGAGTAATATTATGACTAGAGTAAAGAGACTAGTGGTGTGTGTGTATAGGAAGCAGGCATAGGCACACGACCTAATAGAGTAAGACCTAACTCCTGAGTCCTATGGCAGTCCACCTGGGCTTAAT
>Ga0100391_1001578_pt1 | contig 25077 bp, 25 predicted proteins | sample CryGeymeta201515_FD_81541 | JGI IMG/M metagenome (GOLD analysis project Ga0100391, IMG submission 81541) | Groundwater microbial communities from Crystal Geyser aquifers in Utah, USA - Crystal Geyser metaG 2015-15 | ecosystem: Environmental > Aquatic > Deep subsurface > Groundwater | place: USA... | reverse complement strand
TCATAGGATTACACTTCTTATCTGCTTTGCTGGCATTTGCATTTTGTCTCTCTAGTGCTACTAGAGATAGACTTTTCTCATCCTGAGAAACCATAGTATCTAGTCCAAAGGGAATAAGTGCGTCATGGACTAAATGAAAACAATAATTCAAGGCTTCTTTTTTGGTACCACAGGGTTCACTAGTGATGACTGCTGCATACTCTTCCATGTGAGGAGTTCCATCTGCATTTCGTTTTCCTGAAGGTAGGCTGGTTGTTACACCCAATAGACAGATGGGTAGTTTATCAGGAGCACAGGAAGCTACATTCATTAGGTCATATTCTGCTTGCCAATGAGGGGGGCCTTCTTGCCTGTTGCCATGATTGTTGTTGTTATTCGAGCCCATTGCTTCTTAGTAAATAAGGAAGTAATAATACTTGTACTCCTACTAGTAGGTGAACCAGAAGAGGAGCCAAGAAGAGCAGTACCAGCAGGAATAACAAATTATATTCTGCCTGGTGTTGGTGGTGGTGCCGTTGCCGTTACTGTTGCTGTTGCTGTTCTTCTTGCTGTTGCTGTTGCTCCCCTGCTGGCTGTTGTCGTTGGTAGTAGAAGACGGTGCCCAGACGACCCCTACCACTAAGCACTTTAATAAATCAGCAGGAAGGGTCCTCAGATTAACTACTAGCTAGTAGTAGTATTGTTAAGAGTAATGCCAGAGGAGTAAGGAGATAGCTAGTAGTAGTAGTGCTGTGTAGTAGTGATCATAAGAGTTGTTGTAAAAGTAGATAGATGATTTTGTGCTGCTGCCGCATCAAAAAGAAATTTGTATTTTCTTGTAGGTGTTTCCCCACAACAATTTTTGTGGGAAAATCCCACACAAGACCAACGCATCCCAAAACCAGCCTATTTTTTGTACCACTACCATAGTGGTACACTGGTACTAGTACTCGACTACTAGTACTAGTACTAGTAGTGCCGTACTACTAGTAGTACTCCCAGGAGCAGGTTTTACTTTCAAATTTGGCAGATGTCGTTCGCCTTTTACATAATATTAAATCGTGTCACTGGTAAGTGTCCGTCACTGGCACCCTAGTCTCGACAATCTTGTCACTGGTACATGTTCACCGTCGACAAGATAGGCAGTCATGGTACTCTGGTACTAGTACACAGAAACATCGCTTTAGAACGCGGTCATGAAATAATGAAGGGAAAACTAACCAGTGCATTGTTTATCTATGTAATTTTGGAATGGGGCGGACACTCCGATTACAGTGTATTGTATCAGTTTGGTTTCATTTCAAAGATTATTCAGCTCATTTACAATTTTCCTTCTTCGACTCACAAAATCAAAATTCCAAAGTTTGAAAGTTTCAACATTCACAACATTTTATTTCGTAAACGTCATACAATGAAGCTCTTTTTCGTAACTTTTGTGTACGGCCTCCTAAGCAGCGCCGCGGCCCAGGGCAACTCAAACGGCAGAGGAAACGGCAACGGCAACGGTAATGGAGTTGGCAACGGCAAAGGGCGTGGGCCACCGGACTGGGTACTTGCCAAACTCCCTGACATGGTGGTGGCGCGTTTCCAGGAAGACAATATGCTGAAAGAAGACGCCGATCCGTCTTTTCAAAGCATTCCCCAAGGAAGCAGCTCGTTCGAAATTGAAGGAACTCTGGTCAGTCTCGCTGACGAAGATTTGGTTGCTCTTGACATCATGGCAGACGGTGCTCGTGTCAAGGTGGACGGCGAAGAACAGATTCTCTCCCCAAGTGTTTTCAAGAGCGCCAAGGATGATTCCGTCATTATCTCGAAGAATTCCCATGGAAAACTTATGTCGGCTTCGAAGTCCAACCGAGGCCGATCTGTACAGGTTGTCCCAATTGCGAATGACCAAGATGTCTTCATCACTGTTACTCCCGAAGATCTAGACCAAGACAAGATTAATGACTTGTATGTTCTCGACGAAGAGATTTACCCTCCTAACGGTCGCAGTCTTCGTCAGCGCGCTCCTGATGCGTCTGCGCTCGCACTGGACGAGGACCACGACAACCGGGAACTCCAAACGTCGTGTTCTGAGTTCAAGGTAATCGAAATCGGTGTTTACGTCGACTCCTTTATGTGTGCCAATGAGGGCTCTTCGTCGGCAGCTTTTAATAGTGCCGTAAATATTGTTGCGCAAGCGAGCCAAAAATACCAGGCCTTTTGCAAAAAGTTGAAGGTCAAGGAGATTCAAGTATTCTGTAATGCCGGTGGTGATGCCATGCGGAGTGCTGTTAGTGGTCAATCCAACAGCGTTTGCGACAATAACAATGTTTTGGACGCATTCAGAGCTTACGTTTCCAATTCGAGTAACAACCCACCCGAAGGAGATATTATCCATCTTTTCAGCGGAAAATCCTACCCCAACAACAGCAGATGCATTGGTTCAGCATATGTTGGAACTGTTTGTTCGGTTGGTTACAACACTGGAATCAACGAAATGTCGACTTGGGGGGCTATCAGCCGTGGTGGCCTGCTCGCCCACGAAACTGGACACAACGCCGGAGCTAATCATGATAGCACTGGTATTATGGCATCAAGCGGTTATAGCTCCTTTTCTGCCAACTCCATTGCAGCAATCAATGCTCACGTGAATTCAAGAACTTGCGTCGCGACTGAATTGCCCAACGGCACAGAGATTACATGCCCTCCTGGAACTGACAGTCCAACCTGGTCATACTTTGGAAATGGCTTCTACACGTGCAGCTGGCTGGCTAGTCAACAAAATACACCGGGTTATTGCTCCTGGTACAGCGCTTTCAGAGACAATTGCCGTGCCTCATGTCCTGCCACTTGCTAGATTTTATTCAGGCATCAGCCTGGCTGCAGCATGAACTTCAGTAGTATTCATCTAGTTTTCATCGATGATCTCCGTAAATAGTTAGTACTGTATGCAATTTTTCAGAAAAAGTTTCACAGCTACTCGAGTAATCTATAAACTATAAAAAATAAAAATGTGTCTTTTCTGTGATTTTTTTACTTCCTGCAATTAATCGCTCCATTGTTTATTTACACCCATTCTCTTGGGTTTTTGGCAGCATCAAGGAAAACTGCCTCTGGAGTTCCAGGCTCTGGGTGATGATCGTACAACCACGATGCAGTTTCAGGCAAACTCATCAGAATACTCTCGGTTCGACCACTAGTTTTCAATCCAAATATGGTTCCACGGTCGTATACCAAGTTGAACTCAACATATCTTCCACGGCGTAGCTGTTGCCACTGCTTCTCTTGTTCTGAAAATTTGTCGTCCTTGTGTTTGATAATGATTGGAGCATAGGCATTGACAACATTGTTGGCAGCATCCTTGCAAAACTCAAAGATTTTTTCTGGATCACGATCATTGAGATCATCGAAGAAAATTCCACCCAGACCTCTTCGTTCCCCTCGATGTTTGATCAGGAAGTATTCATCAGCCCACTTTTTGAATTTATCGTAGTACTCTGGATCATGTCTGTCACAGACTTCCTTGTAGGTCCCATGAAAATGTTTCATGTCATCTTCATTTACATAGCAAGGAGTGATGTCAGTGCCCCCACCAAACCACCAGTGTTCTCCTCCTTCTGTCTCAAAATATCGGTAGTTAAAGTGCATGGTAGGACAGTGCGGATTGCGTGGGTGCATAACACATGACAAGCCACAAGCAAAGAATGGCACTTCTGCTTCATTCTTGCTTAATTTACTAGTGTCTTGCTCTGTAGCCACCTTGAGCGCTTCGTGAGGCATGGTTCCGTGGACAGTACTGAGGGCAACTCCGGCTTTTTCCCAGACCTTTCCATTTGATAGAACTCTTGACTTGCCGCCACCTCCATTCGGGCGTTCCCAGGAATCTTCACGAAACTTCGCACCACCATCAATATTTTGTATGGCTTCTGTAATGGAAATTTGAGCTTCTCTAAGCATTTTCTCCATCTTGACGCGCATGGACTCATCACGTTCCCCCGTTTCTTTCACCGTGGGTGAATTCTCCGTCATTATTTTCTGTAAAAAAAGTCGAGAGACCAAAAGGATGAATGGATGGATGGATGGAAGGAAGGAAGGAATTTTAGATGTTGTTGTGGCAATGTATGTGTGTATTGTATGTATATAATAATTATAAAAAATATATAAAATATATTTAGCAGACAATGATTGGTGGCGGCAATACACTTACCGTAACAGCCTCCTCGGCCGTCGGCTTGGTAGCCATGGCGTTGACCTGCACACGGTTAAGGGTTGGTGACGGCTGGAAAGCCGACGACACCGTCACCAGAGAGATCAGACTCAACAAAAAGAAATTCATGATGAGTTTGTTCGATAGTTTGATGCACTATACTCCTGTATTTCTGGAATGCGACAATTTTTTTATTTTTTTTTAAGGATGCGAACAAAAGTTTTCAATTTATGAGCCGGATCCGCATTGCGGCGAGTGCGGTTGTTGGTTATTGCTAGTTTTTTAACGACGAGCACCAGATCCGAATTGTTGAATTGCAAAGATACATTAGAAAATCATGTTGGTTGTTGTTTTCCTGGCCACGACGGACGTGAAGGAAAGAAGAAAACACAAAAGCGAATCGTTGAAAGGAATATCTTGGTCAAAATGTGAGGTGAAATTCGCATTCTTGATTTTCAAGGACTTTCCAAGTGGAAGAGAAATGAATCCCACATGACTCAATCGCACATCACACAAAACGAATATTCACTTTGGTCACCCCTCTAGTACTAGTCTACTACTGTATTAGATACTCTATTAAACTACTAGTCTACTAGCTAGTAGTCTATAACTAGACTAGGTCTAGTAGGGAGTATTTTTTACTCAAATGCTCGAATATTATTTATTTTTAAAGATCCGTAAAACATTCGCTTTATTCACCCTGAATTGGCGTTTCTCTTATTTCGTCATGTTCAAAATTTTTATTTTGTGTAGAAGAGTGGATGCAATAGTTGACCCGAAGAAATGGGAAATGTAAATTGTGCAGTTATCTTGCAAATCGCTGGTAGAGTAGCAGCATGGCACCCAGCCAGCCGCAACTGCTCGTTTGCTTTCCATGTTCCTTTTGAACAATAATCCTTGACATACAGAAAAAGCTGCCAAACTGTAAATACTAGAGTACTGTAGTTTTCAACGCCTGCCTTAGAACAAGCTATTTTGGTAGCATTGTCTACGGCATGCACAAATGATGCCCCTCAAAATTCAAAATTGAACCAGATTTGTTGAACATATTCTTACTTCGTACTTTGTCTGTGCTCTGTGCGTCTTAAACGGGAATCTTGGCCCAAACACGTTCGTGCAGATAATAAATAACAATCTTGATTATTGCTTCGAAGAATCCAATTTGAAACGCTAGTCCCACCTCACCAATCACCAGCCAGGCAATTACCACGGTGGTCATAGTAGCCACAAAACGCCAAGTTATACCCTTCAAGAGACTTCGGGCGTGGGATTCTGTTGATGTTGGAGTTGCAGCATCTACTCCCTCCATGGATTGGTAGATATCGTCATCATTATCCTTCATTTTGATGGTGCAATAGCTCTTGGAGAGTACGTGTTGTACTCAGTACTTCTTGAAATTTGTAGGTAGTAGTTTGGGGGGCACCAGCCACGTACCACGTAGTACATGCTGCTTTGTTGCTTGTCATTGTTTTTGTTGTCATTGTTTTTGTTATCAATTTTTACCGAGACATTGAGACGTGTATCACTTGAAAAGCCTGAACTCTACAAGTCACTCTTTCAAGGAATTGAAGATTGCTGGCATCACGAGTCCGAAGTCCGAAGCAAGTCCAAATTGGATCTACCGGAAACCGCAAGTACTAGCGCTGAAACATTCTAATACAGCTCAGCGTTGTAGCATGACAGTGATATCAGCTCTCGGACTGTTTGGAGCAACAGTCACCGTCACGGCCACCACAATTGATGATGCCATTTGGTTGATATCTTACGTCCTTCCTTCCAGTGCCACAGCTTCCTCTACTACGAACGGCGAGCGCTGGTCCAAAACGGCTCGCATACTGCACGGCGTGATCTTTGTGTCCAGCCTAGAGGCATTGGCTATTGCGAGTGTAATTGTAGCTTGGGCAATCAAGGCGGGTGCTGTCCATCACGAAAAGACCGACAAGAAGGTGGATCCTGATGCTACGGACGCGGATCAAGATGACGATGCCTTAGTGTTTGGTATCGTTGCAGCATGTTTGTGCTGGAGCCTGGCGCTACTTTTTTACATCAAACGTGTTTTGAAAAGGAGACGAAGACAGATGAATCAAAATCAACAGCAAGAGGCGGAGAGGCAGCAGCTCACAGAAAACAATGCAGAGTACGGGTCATCATCATCTTCAAGTCTACAATCGACCCAAGCATCACCAGCAAAGTCATCGGCCTCCTGTACTTCTGTCAGCACTGTTCTTTCCTTGACGATATTAGGCGCGTTAGACGAAGTGTCTTACTTTCCGGCATTGATTCTAGGCGATATTTTTACTCCCCTGGAAGTTTGCCTTGGAACATTGCTGGCTGCTCTCGCCATCTTGGGAATCATTACCACGTGTCTGGCAAAGTTTCAACCTTTGGTCGACGCCCTAGATCGGATTCCGATTTATGTTGTAATTTCAATCTTTGCAACGTTCTTGACAGTTGGAGTTATCTACGATTTGTTCACTAGCTGAAGGTTGGTTTTTCATTTTCTATTCACAAGCTACTCGGAGTACTTATCCGCACAAAATCACTAGAATAATGTTACATAGAAAAGTATAAAGCTATCCGTAGGATCAAGGAGAAAAACCAAAGGGCATGTGTGTAGTCTTTTTCTTGGCACAGAAGAGCTCTTTTCACACTAGCAGCCCCTGCATAAGTAAAAGTATCTCGCTGGACATTGGCTTCGTTTTCCTTTCTGCTGAGGAACGGTAGACTTGCTTTGTAGTATGCAAAACAAACAACGAACCTACCTCTACGTCTTGTGTAAAAAATGCTTGACACCTTCGTCATACCTAAAGGTGACAAAATCTCATCTACCTGCGTATTCAAACAATTTTAGACTGTTGCCTGTCCATAAACGTGTGAATGATTCTGACAACCAAAATGCTCTCGTCCTTCGGCTTTATTACTCAAAGATATTACAGTAGAAATGGGGGCAATATACCCATTCAGTTCAAGTTTTGCCACATCAGCTAATTGTTTTTCATTGCTTTGAAAAAATATGATGTCCTATGGAGTTGTATTCCATGGAACCTGCAATTTGGATTGCGGCCGAAACTGCATGTAATCATCCGCATTTAACAGTACAGCCTAGCCTGCCTAAGAACGTCAAATCTGAGCTCAAATGATCCCAACGTGATTTAACAAATGTTACTTTTTTCTTGCAGTGGAAAGGTTCGACAGTACCAGGGCCTTTATCATAATAATATCGTCAGTCACATGTTGGATAAACCCCCCGGTAAGTTCCGGATAGATCAGGGTGCCCAAGTGGTCGCGCATGAGATCCGTGAGCTTCTCGTTGTCTCGACTAGAGTATTCTTGGAATACGTATCTTCTCTCTGGAAAGATCTTTCTACTAGCTACAAATAGATCTACTACCCAAGAGTAGACTAGTACTAGTAGTAGTGCACCAATATGATTCGATCTCTGAATACACAACCCCAGCAATTGAAACGCTCAGTTCATGCCGTTTAACTCTACAAGTATTAAAGAGTCAAAAAATCTTCATCAAAACCATAGGAGCGACGATGAAGACTATTCAACCTTTTTGTTTCACGCTGATGGTCGTCGCCGTGTCGCTTTGCCATGGACTATCACTTTCATCACAGACTAGCACCTCCAGTCGAATCAGGTCATCATTATCTCCAGGCTCTCCCGGCTTGTTTCCGTCATCGACGCAGTTACACGAGAGCGTTACTACTCCAAGTGGAGGTGGTGCCTCAAAATCATATGAAAAGGTTGACTGGAAGGCAGTCGCCGTATATCCTTTGGGCCTTGTGGCGCAAGTGTCTTTGATGTTTGTGTTCCTGGCAGGTGTTGACAAAGTGGTGGCCCACTTTTCTCTGAAGGTACCTTTCGTAGCGAACGCCATATTCCTTTACGCCTTTAACTTGAAGTCAGCTCTCTTTAGTATTCTACCCAACAAGAGAGATGATGGGCGGAAAATGAAACAAGAGAATTGGGAATACAACAAACGCAACATACCTAGTTGGACGCCCCCGGGGATTGCGTTTGTTTTCGGGTGGCCCTTGTTTACGTTTGGACTTCGAGCATACACTGGCGCTATGGTGGTGAAGAGCACAGGTCACTTTGCCTGTCCAGCCATCATGTCTCTGATGCTCCATTTGAGCACTGGGAGTCTTTGGAATACAGTCAACAACGTGGAGAGACGATTGGGAGTATCGGTTATTCTTTTATATAGTCTGTGGCTCACAAAAGCCTTTGCGGCGCTGATGTTCTACAAAGTGGATCCAATGGCAGGTAAACTCTTGGCCTTGACTTTGACATGGCTCACGGCTGCCTGTGCCCTAGAAACTAGGACTTGGCAGATCAATCCTGATCCAAACACAGGCAAACCTGAGCCATTGATACCAATGCAACATCCCAAGTGGACCACAAAATTTCGATGGGAAGAATAAAATTCATACTCACGAAACGCTACGAGGAGTCGTCGTATCGAAAGAATCAAAGCTTGAACAAATCTGTGTACGTAACGTAAGCCTTTCAACGGACGCGATTTATTAGAAGGAAAACCTCGTCATTCACTGTCGCCGGATTGCTAAATTCTTGGTCCTGCTTTGTCTCGTCCAAGGCCCGAATAGAATCAGTAGTGAGCAAACACTCAGCGAGCATCCTCAAAATCCGCGCATGCACACAATTTGTTCTAGTTGTATCGACTTTAGATGACATGGTCACTTGGACCATTGTCAATATTTATAATATTGCCCGAGTTGCTGTGATTTTAATCGATAAACGACTCTCTGTCGTTGTTGAAGAAAAAGACTTAGTACATAGCATAAACCTGTGTTGTCAGAAGCAAAGAATTGATATAAGAGAGAGGCTACAATGCCCAGACCAGAAACAAGTCTAGTGGGACGTAAAAATCACCAGCGCCAATTATAAAAAATTCGGGAGTATTGCTTCATCCTATTCCGTACGGTTGTAGGTTGCGACAGAGGTCCTTGTATTTAACTTGATAGGGCGTAGAGCTTCGATTTAATTGTTGTGTAGCAGCCAATTGATCGGCCTCCCATTCTTCCTTCCAAGTCCATGAACTGTCGCTGGTGGGAGCTGACTTGGCCTTGGTATGGAAGAAGATGCCGCCATTGTCACACCGGTCTTGATTGTAGTAGTGGACCGACATCCAACAATTGGCATGTGGAGCACACCGAAATTCCGAATAGTCCACTACGATGTCGTTCGATTCATCGAACGCATGCTCAAAATACAGTCCCAGAGCAAAATGGAAAAAGATTTGATCGGTCCATCGATACTGAAAGAATCCTTGGGGATATTCGGCCAAGAACTGGCTGAAAGATAAGACTGCCGGTGATGTGAAAAATGCAACTTTGCCCATCACAAAATTTGTGTAGTACAAATCAGCATCCTTATGCATGTTGGGATGATCTCTACTACATGCTGCATTGGTAGACATAGACGGCGACGTTGACAGTGGCAATGCTCCAGTCTGCCGTTGCGTGAGAAAGGCCTGCACGGCGCGAGTGATCCCTAATCCACAGGGTGGAACTACGGAATCTGGATACTCACCTGTGTGCCCCCAGACGGCTCGTCGAGTGGCCAAATCGTGCAACAGTGAAAGTGGCAGCGTCTTTCGAAATACGACATCCGCATCGAGCTTAATGAACCAGTCATATTCTTGCAAAATACCGAGATGGAGCATCTCGTGTACGTACCATTTAGTCCCCAGAATGTAGGCGAGAGGTGCCTGACACTGTCGGGGAATCACAGGAACTTTGAGCAACGAAGGGTTGGCCTGTATATATCTTGGAAATTGCAGTTGAACTTCGGCTAGAAAGACGCGAACCTTTTCAATAATAGTATCGTGCGTTTGATTTTGGATTGTTGCTGGGTGAGAACCGACACTGATGCGATATTCTTCGGTTTGCATAGAACTGCCATCTATATTCTTCCATGTCCGTCTAGTCGATTTAGCATCTCCTTCCTGCTTTATTGCGGGCACCAAGTGCAAACAAGATATTAACTTGTATCTACGTTTTTGTGCTTGTTCCTGGGCTCGACCAAGATTGCGGGTATTGTTGCCATTCGGGGGCAAACGTCCCAATACAAACAAAATGTCCCAATTTTGTTGAGGCAAAACTAAGTGTTGGAGCTGCGAAGGAAAGAAACGACACAAAACATCCAGTACCGAGTCGCCCAATACCAAAGTTACTAGTAACCCTTTGGGCGGCGGTTGGGACAACACATCTTGTTCCACTTGTTGGGCTGTCATGGTGCCTTCCCAATGCAAACATGATTGTTGTGGGTTTGGTAGGGATGGTTGGCTCATGTGCGGTACATTATTAGGCGTTGAAGAACTCTGTTTCACAATCATGGGCATTTTGATAGTCCCTTCGATGGGCGAATGCGTTTTATTTGCATGAGATGTGCGTCCTCTACTCCTAGTAGCATCAATGGTGGTGGGGTGCATTGGTGGTGAAAAGTCTTTTTCCCCGCTTGTTGTTGCCAAATCTCCGGTGAGCCACCACCATGGAAGCCACAGCGTGAAGATCAACGAAAGAAGCAGACAAAAAATAAATCGGCTGCATATTATTCGTTCCTGATGGGAATGACGCAGATGGATGGTCTTGATGGTGGCGGATTGTTGGCGCAAACACGGCTGTTCCTTCTTGCGGCGGCAGGACTGTGACAGTGGACGCTTTCGGCTATCGTGAGGCCTTTCAGATAAAACTGAACTTTTTTCCAAAGAAAGCATCCTTTAAGACGCGTCTTGTCTTGTATTTGTTTTTCAGGATGCACATGCACATCAGCAGATTTACATTAATTTGTTTTCAGGGACTTCGAAAAAATAGAATCTGTCATTTTTTAGGGCTAGTAGTCACAAACTGTAGCGTACCACAGCGAATTATGTTAGGGGGGGTTCAACCTTAACCCCACTGTACGTATTCGAGTTCTTGAGTGGAGTCCTACGGTAGAGCTATTTTAAGCTAGTCTAGTACTAGTAGTAGACTAGTACCAGGGTAGTCTACTGACTGTAGTAGAACCAGTAGACTCTCACTCTGCTGTTAGCACTAGACTACCAGGTACCACTGCAAGACCCACGTACTCGTGGCAACTATTACTACCGTACTACGCTAGTAAAGTAGTGCAACTACTACTAGTACTACTGGTACCAGGTACTACTCCTACCCTGGTACCACTAACTGCTAGTAATAGTAATTGCTCGAGTAGACTACCGTTAGTAGCTTGAGTAGTAGCGAGTGGTACAGTACCAGGTACAGTAGCTATTAGCAGTACCCCCAGGTGGCCGGCCTTGCTTGGTACTGTACCGTAGTAGTAGCTGGAGCTCAGGGGATGGAACATGATCCTCCGGCAAATGACGCGGTGACATGTTGTGGTGACAAGTTGCCCATCAATTTGCTCCAAGTTGAATTTGGACTTCGGAATTTTGCTTGCACCGAAAAAAATGTCAGAATTCCTGATTCCTCTTAAGGACTGGCACTACCCCCGAAAGAATCCACTAGTTGTTCACATTATCCCCAATTAATACCCCGCATACATCTGTGGATCCTCCAAGAGTATTTTTGAGTTCTTACTATTGTTGTGCTATTAGCTACAGTATGAGTACAAACATCCAAGAGTTGATTATTTCTCGAACTCGAGTTGTTTTCGACCTCACGAACAAACCTGCCTGTCGAGTAAAACGAACTCTTTGTTTGAAACCGAAGCTCATAAATTAATTAATTCTTTCTTTTTCATCACAAGTACAACAATTGAAATAATAATAATCCACTCGAGTAAGCAACAACGATTAAAATACTCATCCCAATGTTTTTTCTAGGGAACATCAGCCCATCTACCTCTCCCATTTTCAATCGCATTATCGACAAGACGGAGGCTAAACATGAACGCGCAGACACAAACCCCTGTGTCATAGACGAGTGCGAAAACACCATGGCGAAACTCGCTCTAGACCTGGCCAAGTGTAGTAATGTCGAAGCCGCACAAATTGTTATGACTTTTCCAAAAGAAGAGACCGAGGATAAAAAGCCCACGGCGACAACACCAAAGCCAAAGTGCAAACCAAAAAGAAAGCAGAGGGACCACTTTGCGAATGACCACGAAGGTCAACTCGCTCAGGTTGCCATATGGATGTAACATGTAACATACCTTCAAAGCTACCACTACTTGAATTGTTATGTAGTTGATTGCTTAATTGCAAACGTTTCAACTACATAGTTCATAAGATTATTTCATAATGATACATACCAGTACCAGTACAGTAGTACCTCTTAAGTCTTAAGTGGCCTCTTCTGCGACTCTACATGAAAGTACTCTCGACTATAGTAAATTTAGGTCCTTTGACAATGCTTCGGAAAGCTCCGGTGTCTTGTTCAAGCCTGCTTGCTCTGCAAAACTCTTCCCGAGGTCTAGCACTTGTGCATTAGATAGACTCAAAAATTCCGCTCTGGCGCTGTAATAGGCCAGAATGGAGAGGTAGGCAGTCTCTGCCGCCGGCAGTAGAGCTCGGTGGCTATTTCTTACCAGTGTTCGTGCTGTTTCCAGTGCATCCGGTGTAGAAGGAAGATCCAATACCATTTTTTCCAGTTCTGTATTTTTGTAGATCCTTCTTTTCCTGAGACCTGCTAAAAACCTTTGCTCGCAAGGCAGTAGCACAATCAAACCGATGCCTTGATTCCCAGCGCGGCCTGTTCTTCCAATACGATGAATATACCCCTCCTTCGTGTTGGGGGCACCATATTGTAAGACGACAGATATATCTGGATAGTCCATTCCTGTGCAATAAGTAGAAAAAAGACAGTTTCAATGAGACATCACGAGCAGCACTCTGCACATGAATACTCTGTATTTTCACGAAACAAACCTCGTGCAGACACATCCGTGGTAAATAAAACACCCTCTTTGGCACCGCGAAACGCATTGCTCACTCGATTTCGCGCCGACTGGGACATCTTCGAATGCAATTGAAATACTCTAAGACTGTTATTCTTCTTTGATTCCTGCTGAACAATACCACCAATTTCAAATAATTCCGCAAAATACCTGACCAATCGGGTTGTAGGCAGAAAAACCATAATTTTGGGATGACTTTGCCGCGTTCTTGCTGTCTCTCCAGAGGCATTATAATTGTCGTTTTGCATTAAATGCAAAACCAGCGCTACCAATGCAGATATGTACTTGTCCATGGTATCTAGTACCAGATAAGACTGTTGGACTTGCTGGTTGGTTTCGCTTTGAATGTTTTTGTAATCAACACACTCCACATGATAGTAATCTTCTGGCAAGACATTCTCAAAGGTTGATTTCATTTTGTGGGGCAAGGTCGCCGAAAACAGTAGCGTTTGTCGCTTGGTCGGTCGTGGCAGTGCCGCGACAATAGTGTTCATTTCGCGTTTAAAACTTTGCAAGAGAATATCGGTTTCGTCCAGAACCAAGATGGCAATTTCGGCCACGACGTCTCGAAATGGGCGGCCTCGCAGTCGCGTCTCCAAGATATGGTCTTTCAATCGACCTGGAGTACAGACTACAATGGTAGGTATTTTTTGATTGAGCAGGGCAATGTCCTTCTGAATATTGGTTCCACCGTATAAGCACAAGACGCTCAGGCTACCGGAAGAGGGACTAGCATTCGTTGTCTGGGTTTCGCCACCATTGTGAAAGAACAGCAATTCTTTTGCTTGGTCGGTAATTTGAATGGCTAATTCTCGTGTCGGTGCCACGATCAAGCAGCCAATGTTCTTTCCTGGATGATAGAGCCGTTGTTCATTGGCCAGTATACGTTCCAGCACTGGCAAGAGAAAGGCCAATGTTTTACCGGTTCCCGTTCGACTTTGACCCAAAACGGATCGCCCCGCCAATGCCACCGCATACGTTTTGGACTGAACTTCGGTCATGCTTTGCAACCCCATGACTTCAGCCAAGGCCCGCTTGGTAGCAGGATGAATATCAGATCGTTCTTCAAAATGTACATTGGTCAAGAGAGTTGGATCTTGGAGTGCTTGTTGGTGACGATCTTGGGCTTCTTGGCGATTCTGTTCCGCTTGTTCTGCTTTGGGATTTGGAATACGAATAGGACCGCGGCGTCGCCTTCCTGTTTGTTTTGTGGTGGATATAGACTCTTCCTCGTAGCCGTAGTCATCCGAGCTTTGGAAAAGCGTTATTTCAGAGGTACATCGCGTTGATATTCTGTAATGATGATGATAATGCTGCTGGCAGTAATCAGCCCATCTTATGTGAGACGGCGACAGCCCCCAGGCAAAAGAAAGGTTTAGTGGTCGAACAAGTCCCCCGAACACCCCGACCCATAGGATACAAAAGAAAGTCACGAGCTTCCCATTTCCATTATTTTTTGATCTCTTACAAGGGCATCGTAACGATGATGACATATTACAAGTGGCGTTGCTACCTTGGCTTGAAACGTCTTAAAAGTCCTTGCATCTCTGCGTACTCGGAGCTTTACTGCTACGCGAGTACTCGAGTAGTAGTTTTCCACCACCAGTCGATCACCTCTCATCTCTCGACTCTTTTCATCCAGAGTTGATGGTGTATGGTGTGGTTAATGTCGAAGTCCCGTACACAGTGTGATTGAAATATGCTTACGTCATCTTCATGGTTTGCTTTAATCTTGCTGCCTATGCGATGCGGCACAACACAACAACAGAAAACATTGTTATCTTCTAGACTACTATATCTAACAGGAGCATCATATTATTCTTATCTTTCAGCCCTGCTGCTACCTCTTCCTTCTCGTTATTATTTCAGTTCAACATAGTACGAGTATCACATAATCAAAATGGCTTCTTCATTGGTACTACGAGGGTCAAGATTGGCCACACGGCTCTTGAAACAGCAGCAGAGGCAGCTACCAACTTTGTTGGCTGTTCACCGCACTACCGGCCGCAGCTTCTCGGCCGCTGAGGATACTACTACTACTCCTATCATGGGTGTTGGCAAGTACAAGACTTCCACCGGATTGGTACGTGCGAGAAAACGCACACCTTCAACATTGCATTCTTTTAAATTGAGCACCGCATATATAACCATCTATCTCAATTGAATCTTCCATTCTTAACTCTTGTTATTGTTGTAGGTCGGCCTGAAAGTGGAACATGACTGGTACAACATCTTGTCACAAAAACAACAAGCCTTATTGGACAAGATGGAAGCCAGTGACATGCCGGAAACCGCACAGTACCGAATTGATGTTACCAAATGGTGCAATTACACGCTAAAGGCCATCCGGGACAATCCCGATGACCCAGAAGCTGTGGAAGAACTGTGCAAGATGGGACAAGTCGAAGAAATGATTGAACAAGCCGACGATGAAATGGCCGTCTTGGACATGTACTTGGAATCTCGAGTCTGGGAATTGGTCGAACAGGCCAATCCAAGTGTGGATTACAATCCTGATCCAACCGTTGATCCCATGGGTGAGCACGGTGATCCGGATGTTGCTGATGCCATTCGAGAGGGCAATGAAGGAATCAAAAAGGAGGAGTAAGGATTGAGTGCTTGCATTCCACGAGGTGATATTGCCCACGGGTGGCGAGGAAAAGCATCTCCCGAAAGCTTCATTGTCTAATAATGACTATACTATTGAACGCTTTATTTCGAGTTTAGAAGTCTTGCCCCATGACGAGTGCTAGATAGAGGATATACTCCATAGACGCAGCAAAAGCCAGCTCTGTAGAACTAGCACTCATCCCTTCGTTGCATCGGTGATTAATTCACCTGAACATGCAATCTATAGGAGTAAACAAGGAACGTGCAGAACTACTAAACAGCATGATTAGTAATCGTTTTGCAGGCAACATAAAATATTTAATACGTACGGTACTTTAGTACTACTTCAACTGAACTAAAAAATCTGGAACAGTAACGGGGATCACAGCAACGGCACCCGATGGGTGCCATGGTACCCGTGGAGTACTGTATATGCAAAACATGTAGCTCGAGCGCGCGCAGCATATTCCATCGATGGTGCGCTCACCCTGTTGTGCCCGAGTTTCTCATTCGTTATCATTTCTTAGGTCTGAACCTCGGTGATACTCTGCTTCACGACATCCGGGTCGCTGGCGTTGCTGTCACCAGATGTTTCATTGTCCAGCAGCTTTTCCTTCTCGGCGTCATCGTCATCAACTGACTGAAAGATTTCCTCCTCAGGGGCACCCGTATGTTCAACGAGAACGCGGATTTGGCGTTTTAGGTCGGCCACATCACTCTTCACTTTATCCATGTCGTCGGGAAGATTATTTATGGCATCGTTCTTACGCTGACGTGCAGCGAATTTTGTAACCAACTCTTCTCTGCCGTTCTTGTATTTGAACCAATAAATCGTGCGGAGGAGCCAAAGCCCAATAAAAATAACAAGCACAGTACCCAAGGCAACGAGGCCCTTGCTTCCCTCGAAGAGCATGGAAAGTCCATAAAGCATAATAGGAAGAAGAAAAAAGCAGACAATGATGTAGACAATGGGAAATCCTCGCCAGACGCGTGTTGCCTTTCCGAGAGCAGCAGCGGCTCCAAGAGGCACGCGTCTCATGAATGGCAAAGGGTACCAAATGACGATACCTGATACATCGAGCGGCAGAAAGGTGAGCGTAGCTCACACGACCAGGAATCTTTGGATCAATCAGGAAATATTGACGACGTACCAGTAATATTGAACATCAAATGTGCAAGAGCAACCTGAAGAGAATCTGCGCTCGCTGACACCAGAGCAGCCAAGAGAGCAGTCACTGTTGTTCCAACGTTAGCACCAAGCGTCAAAGGGAGCATCTTTTCCCATTGAAGTACACCAGCTCCAACCAACGGAGTCAAAACCGACGTTGTAATTGAAGATGATTGCACAAACATCGTGATGAGAGCTCCAACAACCATGGCTGTGCAGATGGTAGATAGCAAAAAGAAAACATGAGAGGTGACCCTCTACGAGTGAATTTGGCAAAACCAAAAAACGATGCAAAACTCTTACAAAAATATGGATTCATATCAGTTGCCTATTATGCAGCGGTGAACTGTAGTGAGCACAGGAGGAAGAACAAAAAAAGAATACCAGAAAATAAATATGCAGACGTACCTTGTAGATGATTCGTGTGGAAACTCCAAGGAGCAACTTCTTGAGAACTATGACCAATCCAGCCAGGCAACAAAACATAAGAACAATTGCAAGAATAAAGGATACCATGCCAGCCATAACCTCATCTTCCTGATCAGCATACTGATAAAAGAAGATGGGACAGACGTTTGCATCCTTGTAGCATTTGATCAGAGCCACTTCGCAAGTTTTAGCGGAGACAACCCCATCTTCACATACGATGGGATAAAAATCCGCACAACTTCCGCCCTTGGATACATGCTTAACAACATCGCTGTTGTCGTCAAGAATGCGCTTGACGACGGGTTGAATAATTTTGTCGAGAGGACTCTCCCAGGCCTCTCCTTCTTCTGGGTTTGCATTCTTGACCATTGCCTTCGTAACGCGGTACAGATAGCCAGTAATGACTTCAACTGGAAGGAGGACTGCAACAGTGAGGAAGTTAAACATGTCGTGCACTGTGGCACCAGCAAAGGCTCGTTCCAACTCATCTCCATCACCCAAGTGACCCATCGCAACAAGAGTAGAGGTAACACTTGTACCAATATTGGCACCCATGATCATGTAGATAGCTGCGTCAACAGCGATCGATCCGGCTCCGACCATGGAGACCACAATCGATGTGGTCGAAGACGAGGACTGCAACAAGACGGTTGACAAAATACCGACCATGAGGCCAGCAATTGGATTTGTGTTTTCTCCAAAGAGCGCTCCAGCTTTACACGAAGTCATGACCTTTGAAGAGTTTGAAAGAAGCTCCAATCCAACTAAAAAAAGGACGGTAAATGAAGTGAGCAACGTGATAGATATTCAAACGCAGATTTGAAACTTGAACATCATAATATTATTTGACACGTACTGATGAAGAAGTAAAGACAGGTAGCAACAGCAGAGATTCCAAGGAAAGCGGTGCCCAAATCCTTGGGCGTACAATGGCAGCAGCTGTCAAACACTTCCGACCAGGTGGCATCAAAATCATCAAATTCTCCTGGCTCTGTTACGGCGCCCTGCTCCTCAACGTCGGCATCGTTGACATTGTCTTCGGGAGTCTTCTCGAGATCCTTTTCGTTGTCGTTAGACTGTGAATGTCAAGTATGAATAGAATATGTGTAAGAATCAATTGCATGTGTTAAACAATGAATGAATACGCGCAAGTTACATCTTAATATCTTGAAAACTTACCATGGTGTTGGTCGTCAAATTATTCGGGGATGCAAAAGTAAATTCTTGCAAAAAAAAATGAGTGAAGATATCTGATTCAAAATGTTTTCTGTATCGTATCTTGCGAAGCTTTATGTACCTAATCCATTTTTGCCGGTTTACGAATTTCATAAGAATCTTTGTTCGGTGTCATTAAATCTTAAGTGCTGCCTGGACTTCTTGGTTTGGTCAAAGAAAGACATGAATCTTCAGGGGGGAAATGGCAACTAGAGGAATTTTGCTAATTTCAGTGATTGCTCTAATTGAGGCATGGTGTTATTTACCAGTACTACAAGTACCAGGCACTACCAGGTACCGTAGTACTGGTAGGTCAAGTAAGTTCAATACCTAGTCAAATTTTTGTCCATTGACAAAGCAAAATTACAAAGAATTCCTGGGGTTACTGGTAGAAGTACCTGGTACCAGGTACCTGGTACTAGAAATTCATCTGGCCATCATCATCAACAGGATGAACACAACTTTCTTTTTTCTACTACCTGGTATTCGTGCACCTGGTACCGTACCGTACCAGTATCACCAGTTATTTGTACCTGGTACCATAGTACCGTTACCAGGTAATACTAGTATTGGGAGTAGTAGTATCGTACAGGTACCAACTACCAGGTACCAGGTACCTGCTACCGGTACTACCTGGGAGTGGTATTCGGGAAGATTGATTCAATCATGATCGGCCCTTCGTAAGTAGTTGCCGACGAACATGGATCGCTGTATTTCGTATATTTACTACCAGGTAACAGTTACCAGTACCAGGTAGTAGTACGGTTCTGGAGTAGCAGTATCTATGGTACTGGTACCCTGGTACCAGGTACTCTACTTAACTCCTGACGTTGACGACCTTCCAACCTTCTTTCATCCAGCAACTCTTTGCCGGTACCAGGTACTATCCCACCAGGCACCAGGTACCTGATAAATTCAATGCCACGTAAAAAACTGTTGTTCATGGTGGATCCTAAGAATTTTTTGTGTTTGTCCATCAAAAGCTTTCCCACATACCAGGTACCAGGTACGGGTACCTGTTAGTCGTCTATTACTTTAGTTTTAAGAAAACATAAAGGGAAGACTACTTTTGATTTTTACTCTAGTGCTCTAGTCTCTAGTAGTCTAGTTGTGCAGACTTTTAGCGCTTGTGTGCCCGCTTGTAGACTGCTGCACGAGCACACATTTTACGTTTTCATCGATGTACCGGTAACAATACTATGTTGTACAACACTAGACTATGGTACTGTGGTAGTAGTCTTCGTTACCTGGTAGTAGTATTGTTTACTAACAGTACTACTACTACTAGCTACTAGACTAGTACTACTAGTAGTAGAGTAGTCTACTAGGCTACTACTCTAGTATACTAGTAGTTCTTATCTCGTGGTAGGAATACTGGTAGTACTAGTACGATAGTCTACTCGAGTACTTAGCTACTACTAGTAGGCCTAGTACTAATAGTACTACTACTACTAGTACTAGTACTAGTAGTAGTCACTCTACACTACTGTTGAATACAACTCTTACGTACTAGTTGGTCGTACTCGTCGTACTCGCAGTAGACTTCTCTTGGTGGCGACGATCTTGCGTGGCTGCCTTTCGCTTGGTCATCATGATGTATGATTGCTACGAGTACTACTACTCTAGTAGTAGCTCTCTAGTAGTAGACCTAGTACTTGTTGCTACTATCCATTAGTAGTACTACTACTCTACTACTAGCTACTACTTTTCGCTAGCTACCTGGTAGTAGTAGTAGGGTCTACTACAGCCTGGTACTACTACTAGCTACTACAGTACTAGCTAGTAGTAGAGACCTCTACTACTAGCTAGCTAGAGTAGCTACTCTAGTACTACTACTAGCTAGCCAGAGTACTACTGTAGTTTAGTAGTAGTACCAGTTGAGTGGTACTACTCTAGTATGTGACGGAGAAGGGTCTACGTACTCCAAGTAGCTACTACTAGTCGTAGAAAGTTGAAAGGACTGCTAAGAATAACAACAACTAACAAACAAAGGACCATAACCCATTTGCGCCTCCAACTACAGCGCTAATAGTAGTAGAGAGTAGCAACCACCCCCACCACAGTAGCAATTACTACTACTACAGTAGCTACGAGTAGTAGACTAGTAGTAATAGAGAAAACAATACAACAGTTGAGATTTTCAAGAAGTTATCAAGGGATTGACTTCCATCCGAGAATTTTAAATTCGCTTTGGTTGGATCTTCTCAAATTGAAATTGGCTGACGATTGATCTTGCACAGTTACATTAGCTGCTCAGGTAATAAATAATAAACACTAAACGCTGCACCAACCATTCAACTAACCACGACCACAAAGATGAACACCAGCAAGATCCTTTCATTTCTGCTCCTTCTCGCAGTCGCGATAACACCAATTCAGGGTGATGCCGAATGCGATTGTGTGGAAATGAAGACACTTTACGACACCTGTGTCAGCGACTTTTGGAACGAGCGCAGAGAAAAGGAAGCATGCCAGGAAAATGTAGACCAATTTCGCGGAGATGCTCAACGTGCAGGGGAACTGCAAAGCGCGTTAGAAAATTCCCAGGCTGAACTTCAACGAGTGCGAGATGCCGCTAAAGATGAATGGGATACTTTTCAGAAAGAGAAAGAGGAGCTGACGGCGGAACTCAAAGATGCCCAGGCACTTGCCCGTGAAATTCATGACAATGCCAAAGCGGAAGGCAAGAAATTCAAAACTCTGCAACGAGAGAAGACGGAAATTGATGAAAAACTCAAAGCTCAATCAGATAATTTGGAAAGTGCCAAGAAGGAGCTGAGAAGTTTGCAGGAAAGCTTGGATTCCATCGAGGCGGCCAAAACAATCATCACAATTGACTACGAATTGCTACAACAGCGCCTGAACGAAATTAAGGAGTTTATTTTGGCCCACGTCCAAATGGCTAAGGAGTTCCTACAAAAAGAATTCCACTATGTTTCCGAAAAGGTGAAGGAAATTTGGGACCACTTGCGAACAAAGGTCTTCCCTGAAATTGTTCGTTTCGTCAAAACCAAGGTCATTCCTGAAGCAAAGGCGGCTTGGGAAAAAACCATTGCATTTGTCCAGAAATATCTCAAACTAGCCAGAGCTGCTTGGGAAGATTTCTACGCACCTCACCGTGAGCCTGTCAATATGAAAGTTGCGGAGATGAAGGGTATTGTCAGTCAAGCTTACAAGGAACATATCGAACCTCACGTCATTGAACACAAAATTGACCAGCATGCCGCCCATGCTAAGGCCAAGGCTGAAATGTACATGATTCTTGCTCACAGCGAACTGGTTCATGCCGTTGATTCGGGCACAGGTGTCGCACTCAAGTTTGTCGAGTCGGAGGAAGGACCCAAATTTATGATTGATGGTCTCGCCAAACTCCATGAAGACCCAGAAATTGTGGCTTCCTACATTGAAGCCTTTTTTGCCGCTGTTTTTGTTTACTATTTCATGGGTTGGCTTTTTGGTTCTGGCAAGAAGCCCAAAAAGCCAAAGAGGACAAAAAAGCAGTGGGAAGCCGAACAAACTGCTAAAAAGCACCCAGCCAAAAATGGTCATAGTCCACAGAAAATCTCGAAGAAGAAGAAGGTTTAATACTGGTATTGTAGCGTCCTGTACTGGATTGGCTAATAAAAGGCGCCTACTCCGAGATTCATATATGCAACGTAAATACTACGAGTAAGCAAACAACAAGTAGTGGTGCTGCCTGCGACGGAAGCTGAAGGAACAAACAATCTTAGATAAAGTAATTGACTGCAAATTTAGACCGCAATGAAAGCTACACTTTCGAATCTAGTCGATTGCTATCCCGCTATTATTAAGCTTTTTTCATACGCTACGTACAGCAATGACGATGCTGTCAGTTATTACTACTAGCTAGTACCAGGTAGTATTCTACTACTCTACCTAGCTAGTAGTAGGTAGAAGTAGTAGTAGTAGTAGTAGTACCGTAGTAGTAGTAGACTAGTCTACTACCAGGTAGCTAGGAGTTAGGCGAGCCCACCCGGGAAATCAAACTACTGGCAACGACGGAGGAAACAGTTATGGACTTGATAAAACTACGCAAGTACAAAAAGAAGGAACATTTCTCCTATTACTTGCTGTTGGCGAGGAAAGAAACGAGCTGAAGCTCAAAGCATAGTAGTGGATGGGGTAACACTACTAGCCCGACAGCATTGTAACGTCACGATTCGATTCCAGTTTGAAATTGCACGACAACACGAAGTGCCTTTGCAAGTTCCCAGTAGCAACTCGATTGTTACCAACTATGAAGATGATCAAAGTCGTTCCCCTAGTGCTGGCTGGGTTGTGCGGTTATCTGCATACAACCATAAATAAAAGGTTCCATTCATTGGCTGACCAATCCATGCTGTCCATGATTGACATGCCACACTCCGACCGAACCAAGTCCGGGCGAGATGCGGCTTCTTCTCAATCAACTGTTTCATCCAGCACCAGCACCAGCATATCCACACCCAGAAGGAAACGACCACGAAGAGAGTTGGATATAAATTTACTTCAAGGACCAGCGACAGATGCCTATGATACAAGCAGTGAAAGAAGACCCGTCGTCTGGTCTTCTATACCGATAGATGAAAGAATAACAACCCATAATGACGAGTATCAGGCAGAGCTGCTGCAATACGCAATTGATCTGCTTCCCAAGTACCGCGACAATCCTGACAACGGCCATGGTCCAATACAGGCAGAACCGGACATGAATCCGCAACCAAAAGCCTACGATTTTAGCCAAATAGACATATTGGTTCCAGCCTCGGGACAAGACGATCGATTATTTCTCTTTGCACGTCGTCTCGGCGTGACACTGACCCATTTTCGTGATTGGTATAACAAGGAACGACGACCGACCATATTGCGACAACAAAAGCAACAAGAAGAAGAAGTTTCGGCTAAGATTACAGACAACGATGGCCAAGAGGAAGAAGGCAAAAGCAAACCCAGCAGGGATATGGATTCTATGATAGCATCGGGGTCGCAAGAAGACGGCAGGGATTTGGGATTGCGGTTTCGCTTTCTCATTACACGGTATCCTGCCGATGCCCAAAAATCAGAAGCAGATTTAGCAGCATTGCACGGGGAGCTATCCAAATTGACTACACTAGCACAAGATGATATTGAAATAATAAGCGCTGGACAGCGAGAGGAAGAAGAACCCAATGACGAACAAGAAAACAGTAATTTACAACATCAGTTCAATCGAGCCAAAGCACGCAACATTTTACACAAACACGCTTGTCACTTGGATGCGTGCCTTGTTACCGTCATGGATGTCGATATGCACGTCTTGCCTATTTATTTTCATCGGGCGCTAACAGTTGTCAAACCTTATAGGCAAGCCTACTTTCCCATTGTCTTTTCCGAGTTTAATCCAGAAACAGTACAGCGGGTTCAAGATTTTTTGAATTCCAACAACAAACAAAGAAGAAGAAGTACCAACGGTCATCGTTCCATAACACTATTGCCACCCTTTTCCGAACACCGTGGTTTGTGGCGTGATTTTGGCTACGGCATGTACGCTTTGGCGGGATGCGATGCCGCAAGATTTCGATTCAACGAACAGTACGAGGGCTGGGGTCACGAAGACAACGATTTTTACGAATCCATTCACAGCGACAGCCAGATGCAGGTTCAGCGGGAACGCGAGTACGGGTTGATCCACGAATGGCATTCCAAGAATTGCAGTGTGGGAAAAGATATAACAACCAAAGAACAGTGGGTAGACTGTCACAATTCTCGCAATATTATGGAAGGAGATGCCTTGGGTTTGTTGTTGCGCGCTCCCTTGGTTCCGGTGAACCCAGAAGATTTCTCCAGACAAGTCGATACGGATAATAAAAAGGAGGACGACAATGATGGTAATTATTTGCCCGCAGAGGTGGAAGAAGGCGAACCAATTCCTGGTCACAAAAAAGCTCAGGAGGAGGAATAAGAAGAGGGAAAAAAATTTTGAAACAGGATGTGTCGGTTGAATTTTTGACGTGAAAGGAAGAAATGGAGCTATTGTAATGATATTCTAATAATAATATGTATTCGTATCATAGTAAATACTTCTGCTTTTACTAGACTAGTCTAGTCTGCACCTGGAGTAATGATAGACAGCTAATAAGTAGAGTACAGTAGGTGGCACTCTAAAATAAGGTCTATTTGCAGCATTCCCTGCTCGAGAGAAAAGACGAGTGCGTGACTTAATCAGTCTTGGCCAATCCTGACGAAGCTTTGACCAAGAAGTGAAGAACAGAAAAAACAAGAGACGAACGATACTGTAGAGTGTAGAGAGCAGAGAATGGGGGTATATGTAAAAAGGTGTACCACTGGGTGTACCACCATTTTGGTGTACTTCTTTGGTGTACTTGGTACACCAAAAGTACTACACCTTTTTACAAATTTTTGTAAAAAGGTGTACCATAGTGGACTTGAACCCATCACCTTACGTTTATGAGAACAGCAGCACGACTGCTTCTTCAGAAGATAGAGTGTGGCCTCAAGGCAGTTCCTGCTTTTTGGTACCTAAGGATCAGCTGTTTGGTATGCGGCCATATTTTGGATGGGCTTTTACTATGTATTCATC
>Ga0100391_1001575_pt1 | contig 25084 bp, 30 predicted proteins | sample CryGeymeta201515_FD_81541 | JGI IMG/M metagenome (GOLD analysis project Ga0100391, IMG submission 81541) | Groundwater microbial communities from Crystal Geyser aquifers in Utah, USA - Crystal Geyser metaG 2015-15 | ecosystem: Environmental > Aquatic > Deep subsurface > Groundwater | place: USA... | reverse complement strand
TCCATCACTTGATCTCCTTATATATATTTTATTTGTCTTTGTTGATCTGGTTGTATGCCATAGCCAGTCTGTTTGACTGGCTATGCTATGATCTCTGTCTTCTTTCACATATGGAAAATCTAATTTTCTCCATCCTTCAAAATCTTTTTCTCCTTCATCTCTGAATTTTCCTAGATATGGATATCCATCTGTTCCTTGATGTATTATATATGTTCTCCACCATAGATTGGTTATATCTGGTCTTTGGTTTGTTTTTGCATTTGATGTGTCTTTCCACCATTCTAATGGCCATACTCCTACTTCGTCTGTATCATAAAATGCTATGTCTACATAGTTTGGTATCCATCCTGTTCCTTGGGCATATACTTCTTTCAATGGTTTTATTTCTTTTAATAAGCTCATTTTTAACTTTTCTATGTTTTTGTTTATTTTTTCTTGTTTTGTTTCTTCTTTTTCTTCTACTTTTTTTACTTGTTTTTCTATTTTCTTGATTTTTTTGTTATTTTTATGCTTCTCTATGGGTTTTATTAGCTTTTTTTTCTGTTTCATAGGTTGCTTTTATCTTCTTAATATTTTTCTTCACCTTCTTATTTTCTGTTATGGCTTTTTCTATCTCTTTTATTTTCTTCTCTTTTTCTTTTTTTGGTTTATTGTCTTTTCCTAATTCTTCTGTATTCTTTAGGTTTAATAATAATAATTCTCTTTGGTCTGTGATTTCTTTTTCTAATTCTGCTAAATTTTCTCCTTTGACTTTTATTAGATTATCTGTTACTTTCTCTGTTCCTACTTGTATCTCTCCTTCTATTTGTATTACTTGGTATTCTTCCTCTTTGATTAGGTTATTTATTTCTTTTGCTTATAGATTATTCCCTTCTATTTCTACTGTTACTGGCTCTATTTCTTCTGCTTTGACTTCTAGTTTATTTAACAAAAATAAACTAGCTATTATTACTAGTTTTGTCATATTTCCTCTCATATTTATTTAATTACTCTCTTATATTATTCTTTATTTTATTCTCTTTTTTCTTTTTATCAAATATTTTTCTCTTTTGTTTTAAATTGTTTCTTGTATTTTAATTTATCAAAGTCTACTTAAAAATCTAAATAATTAAATATTTTCACAAAAAATGCTTGATAATATGGTGCTGTATAAATCTTTTTAGGGTTCGTATCTTCTATTGATTTTATAATTTGATTTATAATTGAATCAAGTTTTTTCTGTTCTGTTAGTTCAAAATTTCTATTTTCTCTTTCTCTAATTTTGTCTAAAATATTATAAAAATAAGAATTTTTATCCATCCATTCAAATTTGGATTTCATCATATTTTGATTAAATCCTGTATGATATGCTCCTGGCTCTATAACACTGATTTTAATATTTGGATTTATCTCTCTAATTTCTTTTCTTAAGATGAGAGCCCCCTGTGTCAATGCTGCTTTTGTCATAGAATAAGGTGCTAGAAATGGCATTCTTAATTTGCTTGCGATAGAACTTACAAAAATTATCCTTCCTTTACCTTTCTTCATCATTTGTTTCAATTCTATTTGGGATATCTCAAATTGTGAAAATAAATTAGTCTCAAATACTTTTCTTACTTTATCTAAATCTATTTCGCTGAGTGATCCTGTCTCTCCTATTGCTCCATTATTAACTAAAATATCTATTTTTTCATTGTTTAATAATTCTCTATCTTTTTGTTCGGTTATATCTAACTTATATACTTTACCTTTTAAATTATTTTCTTCAAAATATTTTTCTAAATCTTCAGATTGTTTTTCTGTATATGTAGTTGCTATAACTTTATAACCTATTTCTATTAGTTTGATACTTAACTCTTTTCCTATTCCTGTACCTGATCCTGTTATTAATATTGTTTTATTTGGATTCATATATTTTATTTATCTAATACTAATTTATGATAACATAGTTTTTTGCTATTTGATATATTATTTTTTATAACAAAAAAGCTCTGAAATTAATTCAGAACTTTGCAATTTTAATTATTTTACACCAAGTTATCTTACGATATCATAGTGCATATTTTCTTCTGGTCCAAACACATATTGGATCAGCTGAGGATATGATTTGGCTCGATAACCTCCTTCACAAAGTGAAAGATAAGTTGTCCAGATACGGTAGAACCGATCCAAATCTTTGATTTCTGGACATTGCTTCCCAAATTCATTCTTGATTGAATCCCAATTTTTTCGGAAAAAATAGTTCCAAGCTTTCAAAGTAGGATCATAATGATTCCCATCACCCTGAAAAGAATGGAGATCAAGGATTTTCCACAATGGATTCCAGTGATTTCCTTGACTAGCCGTTAAGACTTGTCCAGGAGTTGAACACTCCATTTCTGGGAAAATATAGTCCCAGATGAATTCTTCTGGAATTGGACTGTTATGAGACAAACTAATTGTCTGAATCAAAATCAAACCATCCGTTTTAATCTGATTCTTCATAATCTGAAAAAATCTGCGATGATTTTTTTGCCCCATGTGCTCAAATGAACCTAAGGCAATAATACAAGCAAATTTTCCAGGCCCGTCTCCTTCAAAATTTGGTATCGGATTACCAGTAGTAAGAATATTATGATCATAGACTTTAACAGGAAGACCTGCACAAAGTTTACGAGTATACTGGATCTGTTGTGTCGATATATTGACACAGACCACCTTCAAATGAGGATAATGATCTGCAATATAACGGGCCAGAGATCCCCATCCACAACCGAAATCTAATACTTCAGATCCTAGTGGAAGATCTTCTAATCTCAACTTTTTACAGATAAGCTCTAACTTTTGGATTTGAGCCTGATCAAGATTGTAAGGATCATTGATATCTAATCCTTTCCAATACCCGCAGGTATACGGAGAATATCCATAGCCTTTATCTCCTAAAGATTTATAAGTTAAAAATGATTCGAATAGAATCGGTGGTAAGTCATACTGTACTTTTGCAATACGATTTGGTCTCATGAATTGTAAGTTAAACTTCTGAGCCATAAATACCTTTGCCATCAGTCTCAAAGGAATCGGAAATTCCCAAACAACTCTGTTTCGAAAGAGTCGAAATATTAATTCTGCAAAATCATCAACTCCAATCCATTCATCTACAACAGATTCACATAATCCAAGCAAATGATTATGCCAGAATCGATCATAAAAACCTTGGTTGTATACTTTTACATCCCAAGAGTTGCTGCAGTTAATCCGGATACCTTCAAGCTCAAAGAGAGCTCTGATTTTGTCCTCATTACTTCCTTTCAGTGAAATCTTTTTTTTGGAAAAAGCAAGATTGTTTTCAATTTGTAACATAACTTTAGTAATGTACATTTACAAAACTCAGTATAAAGTAGTTTTAAATTCTTGTCAAGTGATTTTTTAAATAAATTTAGACTATAGCACTTATTATAAAATTATACTATAATAAATTATAAGTTATATAACATTAAATAATATGAGAAAAATTAAATTTGAAAATTTTGTTTGGATAGACATTAATCAGAATTTAGAAGATGATATTGAGATATTAAACGGAATAATGAACATTGATGAGTCTACTGAAACCTTTTTAAGGTCTCCTATACATCTTCAGAGACTAGAAGAATTTCCCAAATATATGGCGGTAGTACTAAAATATCCTTTGTATGATAAAGATAAAAGAAAAAATTGGGCTATAGAATTAGACATCATTATGAAAGAAGGGATCTTTGTTACCGCTCATTCTGAAGAACTTTTTTTCTTAAATGATATTTTTAATAATTTAAATAATCATAATTTAAATTTCAAATCTCCTATCTCACTTTATCTTCATATAATAGAAAATATGCTTCATTCTTGTCTAACTCCACTTAATAGGATAGCTGAGAAAATAGATTTTATAGAAGAAGAAATTTTTAGAGGTAAAGAAAGAGATATGATTAGTGAAATTTCTGTTATAAAAAGAGATGTTCTTGACTTTAGAAAAATTCTGAGATTACACAAATCTACGATTGACTCTTCTCTAAAAGTTGCTCCAAGATATTTTGAATCTGATCTAGATATTGATAATAAACAAGTTTATGATATATCTTCAATTAATATTCATATTTGGAACATTACTGAAAATTTAAAAGAATCTATAGAAGCTTTTGATGATACCAATCAGACTCTTTTATCTTATAAATTAAACCAAAATATTAAAGCTATGACTTTCTTCTCAACAACCATAGCACCTGCAGCTTTATTTGTGTCTTTAATGAATATGAATAGTGTCCCTAATATTTTGAAAACCCAATATTCTTTTTATTTTGTACTTTTTAGTATATTCTTATTAACTTATGGATTATATTTATACTTTAAGAAAAAAGAGATTATCTAATTTTATAATATGAATAGACTAACTAAATTATCTAGCAATAAAAATTTATTCATCATTATTACAGGATTTATGGGTGACTACAAATCTGACTTTTTATCTGATATTAGAAATCTTTTAGATAATCAAGGTTATGATTATTGGACTTGGAATTTTAAAGGATATTCTAGAGAAAATGCTGTTTTAGGAAGCTTATCGGAACTTATTTTTCAAACTAAAAAAGAACTAGAAATAATCCAAACTTTATTTCCTGAAAAAAAATTTTACTTTATTACTCACTCTCAAGGAGCTTATGTTATATCCCGAGTATTTAGTGATCTTAATATTTCTTATCCTACTATTATGCTAACTCCTGCTTTTGATCTTAGTGATATTATTCTACAGAGATTAGATGGAGATGAAGAAGAAAGAATCCAAATTGAAGGAAAAATACTCAAAACTTTTAGAAATGGACAATCTAGAATTTTAACCAAAAAATGGTATCAGGAATATAAAGATATTTCATTTGATATTAATATTCCACCTAATAAATTAATCTCTATTTGGGGAAAACAAGATTACATAGTTGGAGATAAAGATAAAGTAATTTTGGATAGATTACTAAAGAACGATGATATTTACCTTGATGGAGATCATACATTTAGTGGGAATTCTAGGGATAAAGTCATCTTAGAGTTAGACAAATCCATCAAATCTTTAATTTAATCTATTCTTCTTTATTTTGCTGTAAGGTTATTTCATACAACATTATAGCGGTTGCTGTTGATACATTCAATGATTCTGTCTTTCCAAACATTGGTATATGACCTAACATATCACATGATGATTTAATGCTATCTCGAATTCCCCTACCTTCACTTCCCATAACTAAAACGGTTGGCATTTTTTTATAATCATATTCATAAAATGCTCTTGACTCCTCACTAACATCACTTCCTAAAATCCAAAAACCTTCTTTTTTTAAAGATTGTAGAGCTTGATTAAGATTCCCTACTTGTACAACAGGTAAATATCTATCTGCTCCAGATGATACTTTTGACACTACTGGGGATATAATTCCACTTTTATGTTTTGGGACTATCATCCCTAGAACTCCCATCGATTCAGCTACTCTAATTATAGCTCCTATATTATGTGGATCTGTTATTTCATCTAAGACAATCACTACTCCTTTTTCTTCCTCTGCCACTTTTTCTTTTACTGATAATAGCCATTCATCTAAACTCAATAATGGTTTAGCCGTTACTACAGCTACAAAACCTTGATGAACAAATTCAGCTTTATGTCTCATCTCCATATCCACCAAAGAATTTAATTTTTGAGATGGTACTTTTTGAAACAATAATTCGTTCTCTTTAATTAATTTGAAAATAAGATCTACTCTTTTATCATCAGAAATAACCATTTTGGATACATATATTTTTTGAATTCTCTTAGGATCTTGTCTCAAAAGTTCTATCAAACTATTTTTACCATAAATATATTGACTTTGATCATTATCTAAAATTGATTTTTTTCTAATCACTCTTCTTGGATCTTTTCTATGCTTTGTAGTTGGTAGACTAGATTTCGGGACTATAAATTTCTTATTTGACTTAAACTTAGCTTTTTTTCTCATAAATATATAGTTATAAAATAATTAACTGAGTACTTAAATATTACTCAGTTATAATGTTAGATTGTTAGATCGTTACCAATCTATCGATTGGCATTGGCTTTGATAGTTCAAAGCTCTGAAACTGGACTCTTTTTACTATATTCCTTGGAAAATCTTTAGGATTGGCCTGTTCTAATACAAGGATACATTCTAAATCTAAAATACTATATATAAAATTTAAATCAACACATTGATGATTTGTATTGATCTTACATATAAAATCTTTTGGCTCAAAGTATCTCTTAAATACTAGTAAATTATATATCGAGAAATCTACTGGGAGATCATCTATAGCTAATCTAATATCATTAGAAATAAATTCATTAAATATAGATAAATCTTCTTCTAAAATTAAATCTTTTTCTAAGACTTCTAAAATAATTTTTTTATTATCTACTTTATATTTAGATAATAAATATTCCATCTTATTTAAATTATCTTTAGTAAAAAAATCTAAATTTACATTAATTGAAATAGTACCAATAAAATTATATTTGCTAATCTCAATTAAAGTATTTTCTATAATTAAGATATCTAACTTAATTATTTCATCTCTACCTAAAGATTCATACCAATTTTTAGGGAAAGAATCCCTATGTAGAGAACTTCTTAAAAGAACTTCTGCTCCCATAATTTTATTATTAAAATATTGAGGCTGATATGCCAACCAAAGATCATATCCTTTAAAAGAAAACTTATTTTTCATATAATTTTCATATAATGTACATTATTAATCATACTATACTTTTTAATTATAATCAATTCATTCATAAATATTATAATTTAAAACTTCTAATATAATTCATCATCTCAATATAAAAATTTAAATTAAATCTAGTTAGGTATTCTAGTGAAAATTGTTCTTTTACTTGATATAAGTGTCTTATATAAGATTTGCTAAAATCCTTAGAACCTTTCCAAGTTGCATAAATATCAATTGGAGTTATATCTTCTTGATATTTTTGATTTGTAATTCTGATTATATCAAAAAATTTTTCTTCTGGTAAATCTATACTATGATTATTTGAGTATAAAGCTCTTAGATAATTATGTACATCCTTCTCTTTATTCTCACTTTTCCAAACATATACTGTACCATGTCTTGCCTCCCTGCTAGGAATCACACAATCAAACATATCTACCCCTAAACTACTTGCAAAAGCTATCTCTTCTGGTTTTCCTAAGCCCATTAGATATCTAGGTTTATTTTTAGGAAGGAGTGGAGCAATCCATTTGATCACTTTCAAGACATCTTGTCTTGACTCACCAACAGAAACACCTCCTATAGCATATCCATCAAATCCTATTTTTTCTAACTCAATCAAAGATTCTTTCCTCAAATCCTCATATATTCCTCCTTGAACTATTCCAAATAATAGCGGTCTCTCCGAGACAGATTTATTATCTAATTCGCATAATCTATCTAACTCTTGCCTGCATCTCTTTGCCCACCTTATTGTCAGATCAAGTGATTTTTTTATATATTCTCTACTACTTCCTCCTGGTGGGCATTCATCAAGAACCATAATAATATCACTCCCCAAATAATATTGTGTTTTAATTGATTCTTCTGGGGTTAAAAGATGTTTACTCCCATCAAGATGAGACCTAAACTCTGCTCCTTCTTCTGTAATTTTATTAATTTTAGATAAACTAAACACCTGGTATCCTCCACTATCTGTCAGAATTGGTCTATCCCAATTAACGAATTTATGTAATCCTCCTAATTTTTTTACTAATTCATATCCTGGTTTCAGATATAAATGATAAGTATTCATCAAAAGTATTTGAGAGTTAAGATCAGTCTTCATTTCTCGTGAAGATAATCCTCTAATACTACCTTTGGTAGCTACAGGCATAAAGAATGGGGTATACAAATTCCCATGTAAAGTTTTGATTTCTGCTTTCCGAAGAAGATTTTCTTCCGATAAAATTTTGAACATAAATTTTCTATAAATTTAGACTTATTCTAGTATATCATAATTTATAGAAATTATAAGTCTAGATCAGAAAAGTTTAGCTTGATTTAGATAAGGCAACTCTAAATCTTTAGGAGAGACTATCAAATCTATTCCAAATCTTTCTAATTTTAAATCTAACTCTGGATCATCGTATCTTATCCCTGCCTCAGACTCTTTAGAATATTCTTCTCCACATTTATAACTAAAAATAGTATTATCTTCTAATGAAATAAATCCATGAGCAAATCCAACTGGGATATAAAACATTTTTTTATTTTTATAAGATAATTCTACTGAGAACACTTTACCAAAAGTCGATGAAGATTTTCTTATATCGACAGCAAAATCTATTACCTTACCTTGTAATACAGAACATAATTTAGCTTGAGCTTTGGGATTAATCTGATAATGCAATCCTCTTACTACGCCTTTTTTAGAATAAGATAAGTTATCTTGTGTGAAATCTATATTAATATTATTAGAGCTAAATTCAGAGTATTTATAGGTTTCTTCAAATGATCCTCTATCATCTCCATAACTTGATTTTTGTATAAGAATTGGATATTCTTGATCAGATTTTTCTAGTTTTGCAAATTCAAATCCCATATTTATTTTTTAAATTTATTTAATTCATCTGATTTAGTCTTTAGGATATTTTCTATCCACTCTGGATTATTCAAATACCATCTGACTGTTTTCTCTAATCCTACTCTGAAATTTCCTTTATCATAAATAGGCTTCCAACCCAAATTCTTAAGTTTACTTGAATCTATTGCATATTTCCTATCATGTCCTGGTCTATCTTGAACATATTCTATATAAGATTCATCTTTACCTAGTAGATTTAATAACATTTTTGTAATATCAATATTAGCAATCTCATTATCTGAGCCTATATTATAAGTTTCGCCATCTTGTCCTTTATGTAAAAGTAAATCTACTGCACTTGCATGATCTATCGTATGAATCCAATCTCTAATATTAAGCCCGTCTCCATAAACTGGGACTTTTTCATTTTTTAGTAACTTCAATATGAAAAATGGTATCATTTTTTCTGGGAATTGATAAGGCCCGTAATTATTAGAACAATGTGTAATTATAATAGGTAAATTATAGGTATGTAAATAAGCTCTACAAAACAGATCTGAACTTGCTTTGGATGCTGAATAAGGTGAGTTTGGGGAGAACTTATCTTCTTCGCTAAACTTATCTTCCCCACCCAATTCCAAAGATCCATAAACTTCATCAGTAGAAATATGAATATATCTTTTAATTTTATCTCTATTATTTTTTACTATTTCTAAAATTACTTGTGTTCCTAAAACATTTGTAAGTATAAAATCTTTTGCAAAACCATAAATTGATCTATCAACATGAGTCTCAGCTGCAAAATTGATTATATAATCTATATTATATTTATTTACTGTCTCATGTAATAAATCATAGTCTTGTATATCTCCTTTCACAAAATTATAATTTGATTTATTTTCTAATTCTTTTAAATTATCTAAGTTACCTGAATAAGTAATTTTATCATAATTTATAAATTGATATTCAGGATATTTTTTTATCATATAATACAAAAAATTTGATCCTATAAATCCAGCTCCCCCTGTAATTAATATGTTCATACTTTAAAATTATTTATTAACTATATATTTATTATATCATATCTCTTTATTTTTTCATAAATAAAAAAATCCATTTTATTATATATTAAATATATTTTTCAAATGGATTTTTATAAAAACAAATAACTATTTAACTGCTTCTTTAAGCTTAGCTCCTGCTTTAAATTTAGGAGTTTTTGTAGCTGCTATTTGAATTTTTTCTAAAGTTCTAGGATTAACTCCTGTTCTTGCTTGTCTTTCTGTTATTGAGAAAGTTCCAAAACCTGTTAAAACAACTTCTTCTCCTTTTACTAGAGTATTAGTAACTACCTCAACAAATGATTGTATTACTAAATCTGTATCTTTTTTAGTTAAACCTGTTTTAGAAGAGATTACATCTATAATTTCTGATTTATTCATTTTCTTAACACCTCCTCTCTCAATTTTTTTATCATATATTTCGACTTCTTTATATTTAGATAGAATTTAAATAAATTCATCTACTAGTATTATAATAAATCTATTTTCAATTATTGTAAAGGGTTTTATCTAGCATAATCAATAATTCTTGTTTCTCTTATAACAGTAACCTTAATCTCTCCTGGAAAATTAAGCTCTTCTTCTATTCGATTAGCTATATTTCTTGCCAGTTTTTTAGCATTAATATCAGAAACTTTATATGGAGTGACAAAAATTCTTATTTCTCTTCCTGCATTAATAGCATAACTTCTTTCAACTCCATTAAAAGAATTACTAATCTTCTCCAAAGCTCCCAATCTTTTAATATAATTATCTGCTGTATCTCTTCTTGCACCTGGTCTTGATGCTGATATAGCATCTGCTACCTGTACAATTCTTGATTCTATCGTTTCATAAGGATATTCTTCATGATGAGATTGCATAGCTTTGATCACTTCTGGATCAATATTATATTTGGAAAGTAACATCATACCAATATTAACATGTGTCCCCTCTACTTCATGATCTAATGCTTTACCAATATCATGAAATAATCCTCCCATTTTAGCAATCATAACATTTGCTCCTAATTCAGAAGCTATAATACCTGCTAAATATGCAACTTCTATACTATGCATCAAAACATTTTGTCCATAACTAGTTCTAAACATAAGTCTACCTAAAATATAAGCAAGTTTTGAATCAACTCCTGTTATTCCTAATTCATATAAAGCAGAGTCACCTGCTTTTTTAATTTTTTGGTGAATCTCTTCCTTAGCTTTTATAACAAACTCCTCAATTCTAGCTGGCTGAATTCTTCCATCTTTTAATAAGTTCTCAACTGCTAATTTAGCTATTGTTCTTCTTATAGGATCAAATGATGATAGAACAATCGTTTCAGGAGTATCATCCACAATGATCTGAACTCCTGTACTATTTTCCAATGTACGGATATTTCTACCTTCCTTACCAATTATTTTACCTTTAATTTCTTCATTCTCTAATGGTATTGTAGTTGTTGTATATTCAGATACTTGTTCTTGAGCATACTTTTGCATAGCTAAAACCATTATATTTTTAGCTTTTTGCTCTAGATGTTCTTTTCTAACGGATTCTAATCTTTCAATCTGAATCATTAAATCTTTTTGAGATAATTTTTCTTCCTGAGAAATAAGAATATTCTTAGCTTCGTCTTTTGTCAATCCAGCAATTTTTTGTAATGATTCTTCTTGCTTTGATTTGAAAGTTTCTGCTTCTTTATACAAAGATTTAACTTTATCAGCTTTTTGTCTCAGTTCATTTTTATCTTTTTCTAAATTTTTTATTTTTTGTTCTAACTCTTGCTCTTTTTTTAGAGAATTTTTTTCAACCAAAATAGCATTTTGTCTAATATTAGATGCTTCTTTTCTAGCATCATCAATCATATTATCGACTTTCTTTTCTGCACTATTTAATTTCTTTTTAACATCTGTTTGATGTTTTTCTTCAAGTGATTTAATTTTAGATTCATATGAGTCAAAATTTTTTTTAGAAATATATATTCTTAAAATATATCCTAAACTTCCGCCTCCCAAGCCTGCTAAAAAAAACCATATCAATGTGATTGGATTCATATATGTAAAAGTTCTATTAATATTTGACATGTATAATTTAAAATAAACTACACATAAATATTATATCATATTTACATATATTTACAAATTATGATATAATTTATATTATAAAATTAAAATGATTAATTTACATGAAAAAATTACCTTTAATTATAATCTCTTTAATATTAGTGATAGGAGTTTCCATAATTGTATTTATAAATCTACCAGAGGATAAAAGTATAGACAATAATATTCAAACAAATTCTATAAATAATGAACCTTCTACCTTACAACCTAATGACAATAATAAAACCCAATCCAATTCAGATGAACTTACTCAATTTACATTAGAAGAAGTAGCAACCCATAACACTAGAGATGATTGTTATCTTGTGATTAGAAATAATGTCTATGATGTTTCAAACTTCATAGATTCTCATCCTGGTGGAGTGCAAAGAATATCTGAGCAATGCGGACAAGAAGTTTCTGGTTTATTTGCCCAGATTCACTCAAATAGAGCTTGGGATTTGTTAGTTGATTATAAAATAGGGACAATTCAGAATTAGTATTATAATATAATATCTCGTTAAATTTTAAAAAGCTACAATAAATAATTGTAGCTTTTATTATGTTATTTCTTCAACATTTGATATTCTTTATATGTAGAAACAATACTTGCTGGAATAAATAATAGCATAACTATCTGTAAAATAATTACTATTACAAATGCTATCAGTCTATCTTGAATAAACTTTATATTTAACAAATAAGAATAAAGATAAAAACCTATAACAATTAAAATTAAAAACAAAGAACTCATAATAACTGAAATAAAAATTCCTAATTTTTTATAAATCATAAAAAAGAGTATACTTAAATGTACATCTAAAGTATACTCCAAAAATAATTTTTGTACAAGTAGAACTACTCTTTTGCTAGCTCGTCATCAATTAAAGATTTAAATGCATCAACTGATTGAGGATTATCTATAATTCTACCATTTACTATAAAAGTAGGAGTTGAATTAATACCTATAGCAATTCCTGAATTATAATCAGAATCTACTTTACTAATAACAGATTCATTTTCTAAATCTTGTTCGAATTTTTCTTTATCTAACCCTATCTCTTCTGCATATTTAATAAACAATTCTTTAGGATCAGATTCCTCGGACCACTCAGATTGTTTATCAAATAAAATTTCTTTCATTTCCCAAAACTTATCCTGAATTTTTGCTGATTCTGTTGCAATGGCAGCTGATTCTGCATTAGGATGAATACTTTTTAAAGGAAAATGTCTATATACAAATGTTATTTTATCCTTATATTCGTCTATAACTTCACTAATTATAGGTTCATAACTTTTACAAGCTGGGCATTGTAAATCACTATAATTTACTATAGTTACTTTTGCATCTTCTATACCTTTAAAACTGTCTTCTGAAGTTACTTCTATATTTACATTTTTATCTTGACTATCAGAAGTCTGTAATCCCCAAACAATAGCTCCTATAACTGATACCACTATTATACCTAGTATAACATTTCCAAACCAACTATCTTGATCCATAAGTTTTATTAATTAATTATATATAACTATTATAACACATACAATAATATTTTTACAAATATTATTTATCTAAATTAACACCTTTTGAAATTAACCAATTAATAAATAATTCACTACATAAAATAACAGATAATCTACTTTGTCTTACTAAAGTAAAATCATTAAACAAATTCGTCTCTTTAATTTGTTTTAAAGTGATTCTATTATCTTCATTAAATTTTCTTATAAATTTAATATAACTATAATAGCTTATTCCTCTCGGATCATCCATATCTTTCTCAGGGATTGAGATCACTTCACCAAGACCAACTATTTGAGATTCACCTGTTGAATGATAAATTAAAACCAAATCACCTATACTCCATTGTTTAATATTATTTATAGCTTGATAACTATGAACTCCATCCCATTTTGTGGTTTTATCTCTCTCTAAATCATCAATTGAATAAGATTTAGCTTCAGTTTTTACTATATAAAAATTCATTTTAATTAATTTATAACTTAATATGTTACTATCATTTTATCATATTAATTGAAAAAAATACAAAAAATGATATAATGTTATCTATACCCAACATTCTAAAAGAGAGATTATTATATGATTGATGTGATTGACATAGTGTTTCAATCCTTATATAAAGATTTAATTGTTTATAAAGGATTAGACCTCATTGGGTTAACCTTTATGTTATCAGGTGTGTATTTCTTACCTAATAACAAAATTGTAGGATCTATACTATTAATTCTAGCAAGTTGTATTTGGTTTAGATTTAACCTAAATATAAATAGCTACATTTCAATGTTCGGTAATACAATTATGATAATGATAAATTTCAGAACATTTATCTTAAGTATGATTGAAATTCACAAGCAAAGATGTATATTAAATACTAAAAATACTTCCAAAAAAAATTTATTTCAGTATTAATATTTGAATTCTTATACTAAATCATCTTTATATAATATTTTATATAAAGATTTTTATTTTTCCAAAATTTTAATTTGATCTCTTAGCTCTGCTGCCTGCTCAAAATGTAAATTCTTAACCGCTTCGTTCATTTGTTTTCTTAATTCTTCAATAACAAATTCTTTTTCTTCAGGCATAATTGCTTCTAATTTTTTCTTTTGTAATTCTTGTTTTTTATCTACTACAATCCCTGTTCTGATATCTTTCTTTATTCCTTCTGGAGAGATATTATTATTTTTATTAAATTCTAGTTGAATATTTCTTCTACGATCAGTCTCTTTAATGGCACTTTGGATGGAATTAGTCATTTTATTTGCATACAAAATTACTTCTCCATTAACATTACGAGCAGCTCTACCAATAGTCTGAATCAAAGAAGTTTCATTTCGAAGAAAACCTTCTTTATCAGCATCTAGAATCGCAACCAAAGCAACCTCTGGAAGATCCAAACCTTCTCTCAAAAGATTAATCCCAATCAATACATCATAAATTCCTTCCCTTAATTTTTGTAAAATTTCAGGTCTTTCTAGAGTATCTATTTCTGAATGAATATAAGCTGATTTGATATTTCTATCTTGCATAAAATCTGCTAAACTTTCTGCCATTTTCTTTGTTAATGTCAAAACTAAAATTCTCTGATTTTTTGATATTCTTACTTCAATTTCTTTTAGGATATCTTCTATCTGATCATCAGTTGGCCTGATAGTAACTTTAGGCTCCAAAAGACCAGTTGGGCGGATAATCTGCTCAACTATATTAGGGTGAGATTTACTATTATCTCTAAGATCAGCAATTGCATCAATTGTACCTTCAGAAGATTGCATCAACTCATATTGACTAGGTGTAGCTGATACATATACAGCACTAGAAATTTTTTCTTCAAATTCATGAAAGCGAAGAGGTCTATTATCTGCAGCTGAGGGTAACCTAAAACCAAACTCAATAAGATTTCTTTTACGAGCTGCATCTCCATTATACATACCCCGAATTTGAGGTAAAGTGATATGAGACTCATCTATCAACATAAGATAATCTGTATTCTTCTCAATAAAATAATCTATCAGGGTATATGGTGGCTCTCCACTTTTTCTTCCAGCTAGATATCTAGAATAATTTTCTATACCTTTTGTAAACCCAACCTCTTTTAACATCTCCAAATCGTATCTAACTCTTTCTTCTATTCTTTGAGCTTCAATTAATTTATTATTTTTTTTGAAATAAGCTACTCTTTTTTCTAATTCTTGTTCTATGCTTGGCATCATACCCTCTATTTTCTCTTGAGTAGAGATCCAATGAGTAGCTGGGAAAATTCTGTAAAAATCTACATATTGAGCTGGTAATTGATTGAAAAGATTATCTTTATATTGATTATAAGATATAGTCTCAATCGTATTTCCCCAAAAACTAATTTTGAGAATTCTCTGTTCTCCAGTCTCGTGAATTTCTATCACATCACCTTTTACTCGAAAACTTCCTGGTTTGAATTCTATATCATTTCTAGAGTATTGCAAAATAATAATCTGCCTAAGCAACTCATCTCTAGTAATAGTTTGCCCTTGCTCAATTTGGATAGCCATATTTCCATAATCTTCAGGTGAACCGATACCATAAATACATGATACCGAAGACACAATAATAACATCATCCCTGGATAATAAAGATTGAGTAGATGCATGCCTAAGCCTCTCTACTTGAGAATTTATCATTGATTCTTTCTCTATATAAGTATCAGATGATGGCAAATAACTTTCTGGCTGATAATAGTCATAATATGAAACAAAATAGTGAACTGCATTATCTGGGAAGAAATCTCTAAACTCCTGATATAGTTGAGCTGCTAGAGTCTTGTTATGAGAAATAATTAAAGTTGGTTTTTGTACTTTTTCTATTACTGATGCCATTGTAAAAGTTTTACCGGAACCAGTTACTCCTAGTAAGGTTTGGTGTTTTTGTTTGTTTTGTATACCAGAAGAAAGAGATTCAATCGCTTTTGGTTGATCTCCTTTAGGACTATAATCTGACTTAAGTTTAAATTTCATTATTTAAAAAGATAAATACAATAATATTTATCTTACCTAAAATATTGATTTTTTGCAAATTAAGTGTATTATTCTGGGAAATTTTTGGTTATTTCTATAATTTTTATACCTGTATCAGAGTTCAAAATATCTTCCATATCACTAAAATATTTCTCAAAAATATTAGTCGTATCAACAAATCTAAACTTTTTCCATGACCATTCTCTTCCCGAATCTAGACTTAAAGAACAAACATAATGTTCTGGAATATATTTTAATATATCTGTATCACCATCCTCAATAAAATTAATACACACTCCAAAATTAAATTGTTCAATCTTAAGATCAATCCACCATCCCCAATCTTCACAACAATAAAAACTAGATTTATAACCTCTTTTTATAAACTCATCTTGTAAAAAAAATTGCAAGCGATTTACCATACATACCTTCATTTACTATTTCTTCTTTTTCCCCCTCCATAATTGGAAATCTTGAGGATTGAATATGTATAAATTTACTCATATTAAATTTAATTAAATATTAATATTTCTATAAGAATAAACATAAAATAGTAAATTTATTTTTATTCTACTTATTATGATTATATTCTTATTATTCATATAATTATTATAATTTTAAGTTATATTATTGCTGTATCTGCCAAATCGTACCAGCACCACCTACTTGTCCTCCCCACGAACCACTTCCTCCTCCATTTGCTGAAATATTTCCACTATGACTATTACTTCCATACCTTATTGCTACTCTTCCTCCTCCTCCTCCGGATCCATATGTATACCACCCTCCTCCTGCTCCATTGCCTCCATTTGCTATTATACTTCCTGTTCCACTCCATACTCCTCCTATCTCCATATTTATACTTCCTCCTCCTCCTCCAGATGCATCACCTCCTACACCAGTTGATCCACTAGCACTTATATTTCCTAATATACTTGCATTACCCTCTATTACTAATCTTATTATTCCTCCTCCATTCCCTCCGGCTCCTCCACTATATCCACCTCCTCCACTTCCCATATCTATTGGGTTCTCTATACTCCCATATACTATCCCACCAACTCTCCCATTATGACTGTTTCCTCCAGCCCCTCCATGACCTCCTCCGGCTCCATATCTTGGTCCTTGTCCTCCTCCTGGTCCATATCCATTATTCTGGACATTCCCATCCCATCCTCCCTGATACCCTCTACCATTTACATTGATTGACCCTCCATTGTTTATTGTTAAGTTTTCTCCTTGGATATTGAGTTTATTTCCTTGTACTACTGTCAATGTTCCTCCTATTGTTATATCTTCTGCTTGGATGGTTTCTTTAGCTGTGAATGTTACCCCACTAGCTATACTCAAATTACCTATATTGACTAGATATTTATTATTATAGCTACTCAAATTACCTGATGTTATTCCTAATGGTACACCTCCTAAATCTGTACAACTACTTGGATCACAAATATTTGCTATTGCTTGATTGTTTTGCCAATTACTTTCACCATATTGGTTCTCTGCTATTACTACAAATTTATACTCTCCATTATTGCTTAGATTAAAATTATGACTTATTGTATTCTCATCTCCTAAACTTGTTATTGTATTTTTATTTATTTCTGTATAACTTACAAAATTATCTTCACTATATCTTATTTTATATCCTACAAAGTTCCCATAATTCATATTTGGTTTTGTTCCCCAATTTAAATCTATATTATTTTCATTTACTACTATTATTGGGGTGGATACTTCTCCTGGTACTCCTATACTGATACTTACTTGATTGCTTGGATCTGCTATTCCTATCCCATTTATTGCTGATACTTCTACATCATAGTTTATTATTTTATTGTTCTCATCTATATAGTCTGTTATATCTGATTTTTGGATTAAATATTCATTTACTATTCCTATTGTTATAGGAGTTTGTGTTACACTATTTATTGTACTTATTATTTGGTATCCTGTGATTGGACTTTTGTTTTCTATTGGTGTACTCCATGTTAATTTAATATTCTCTCCCTCTACTTCTAGTCCTAAGTCTCCTATAATACTCGGTGCTAATGGTTTTTCTATTAAGTTTATTGCTATTTCTTCTCCATTTATATTTGGATTTGTTGCTTTTAGACTTACTTTGTTATTATCTGAACTTACTGATACTTCATAGCCTGTTCTACTTTCTTCATTTGCTTCTGCTATTTTGTACAGTATATTTTCTCTTACTATTGCTCCTATACTTGAATCTCTTGGTACTTCTGATATGTATTCTGGTATTAATACTCTTAAGTCTATTTTCCCAGCACAAAAATTGACATCTAATGTGTCTTCTTTTGTTAATTTTCCTGTATTACATATCTCTTTATATATATCTTCTGTTTCTATTGTTATATCATCTGGATATCTTCCTTCTGCTATATTATATTGTTCTATTGCTTTATATACCTGATTGATTTCACTTGCTCTTTCTGCATCTCTTGCTTTTTGTATTTGTCTTAGTGGATTTATGGCGACTATTACTATTGATGCTAGTATTCCTATTGCTCCTATTACTAATAGTATTTCTAATAATGTAAATCCTTTCTTGTTTCTTCTCATTATTCTTTTTATTCTATTACCCATGTTTTTTTAATTGTTATTGATTATATTTCTTCTTAGAAAATGTAAATACCTTTTCTTTTTCTTTATCTTTTTATTATATTATATTTTTTTTGTTTTTGAGAATATTATTTTTAGATTTCTGAAGCTAAGATTATAAATTCTTTACTTTTATTATAAACCTCATACCAATTTTCAATACTCATATCCTCTGGCCTAATATCTGAATCTACATTTAAATCTCTGAACATATTTTCTATTATAGATGTTTCAATTTTGTAAATAGATTTTATACTTGATCTTAACTGTTTTCTTTTTCTTTGGAATAAAGGTTTAATAAAAGACAAAAGAGCTTCCTTATCCTCTATAAAATCATATTTATTATTGGGTGTTATTTGGATAACCGCAGAATCAACCTTTGGCTTTGGATAAAAACATTCTTTTGGTACATTTAAAATTTTAGAAACATCTGCATAAAGAGAAATACTTAATTTTTGAAAGCTATATTTATCATCATTATTAGTAAGATTAAAAGCTACTTCTTTTTGCACAAGTAATACTATATTTTTTGCTTTTTTATCAAAAGAAAGTAAAAATCTTATAATTTTACCTGTAATATTATATGGAATATTAGCAATCACATAATAATCAGATTTTATATTTTGAAAATATTCTTCTGATTCCAATATATCTTGGTGATATAGAGTGAGATTATTAGGATTACCTAAAATATCTGGTAATATATTAGCTAAAGTTCTATCTATTTCAAATCCTACAACATTAAAATTATTTTCTACCAATATTTCTGTAAGAGAACCTAACCCACAACCAATTTCTATTACAAGGGATTTTTTTGGAATATTTAACTGTCTAACCATCTTTTGAAGTAAACTTTTATCTATAAAAAAATTTTGTGATAAAGATTCCAAAGGAGACAAATGATATTCAGAAAGAATGGATTTTATTTTTGTTAAAGTCATACTATAAAATTTAACTAATTAAATATATTATAATCTAAAAAGCCATTTAAGTAAAATGAAAATATTAATTTGACATATTAATAAAAAAAATGTATCATAAAAACAAGTACCTTTCATAAATATGGAGAATCTTATGGAAACTTTAACTTTTTCACAAGAATTTGAAATAGTTAAATTATCTTCTGTCATAGAAGATATGAAACTAAATGATTTAAGAGAATTTCTTATAGAGACATGTAAAAAATATTTTTTACAAAAAAATAGGATTAAATTTCTATCTAAAATCTATTTAGGAGTAGAAACCAAATCAGAAAGAAATATCTTTCAAGAAAGTCTTTCTCTAGAACAAGAATTTTGTATTATTGACTATACATCTCTTATAGAAAATACTTCTGATAAAGAGATTTTAAAGGATCTTATCAAAGATGTATTTCAACAATACATAACAGAGAAAGCTCTATTTAATGGCATGACATCGGAGGAGTATGCTATTAAATAAAAATTATTACTCAAATAAAAGTACAATGCTTCTATATAAATTATATATAGAAGCTTTTTTGATTTTCTATATTACTAAAAATGTGGGCACAGGTGGGTTCGAACCACCGACACAAGGCTTAAAAGGCCTCTGCTCTACCGACTGAGCTATGCACCCAATATGTAAAAATATATGTAAAGATTACTCTTAAAATAACATTTCTACATATTTAAATACTTTTAAAGAACTATTCTATTATATATAAAATTTTTAAATTTTGCAATACCTAAATTAAATTTTTAGGTTAATTATTGTTTTCTAGGGCTTCAATCCCAACCAGCTTACCATTATTAGAAATAAAGTCAAGCATTGCTCCACCACCTGTAGAAATAAAGTCTATCTTATCTCTCAAACCTAATTTAGTTATAAACTCAACTGTCTCTCCACCACCAATAACTGAGAATGATTTAGGGTATTTTGCAATTGTATTAGCAATATATTCAGTTCCTAAATGATATGGATTTTGTTCAAACCAACCCAAAGGTCCATTCCACATAACGGTTGAAGCTGATGAGATATGATGACTAAAAATTTGAATCGTACGAGGTCCGATATCATATCTCTTAGAATTAGCAAAGTCTATTGGCAAAATTATTTGATCACTATTTGATTTTCCATACAAATCTATATATTCATTTGCTATTCTACCCCCAACCAAAATCTTATCAAATTTTTCTTTTAATTTATGTATAACTGGTAATTTAGTTTCTATTTTAGCACCTCCAATCACAGCAACAGCTGGTTTAGATGGATTATAAATAGTTTGAGTAAGGACACTTATTTCTTTTTCTAATAGAAATCCTCCATAACTTGGTAAATATTTGGGTATACCCACAATTGAAGCATGAGATCTATGACAAGCTGAAAAAGCTTCATTTACATAAATATCCGCTAGTTGTGCTAATTCTTTTGAAAAATCATCATCATTCAATTCTTCTCTTGGATCAAATCTTAAATTTTCTAATAAAATTACATCACCTGACTTCATCTTATCTATTTTATCTTTCACTTCATTCCCTACTGTATAATCTATCTTTTCTACTTTAAATTCTGTCAAATGATCTATTTCAGTTGCAATATAATCTAATTTCAAATTTTCTACAACTTTACCTTTAGGATCTCCTAAATGAGAAATAAGAATAACCTTAGCTCCTCTACTTCTTAAATATTTAATTGTAGGAATCATTTTTGTTAGTCTAAATGTATCTTTAGGAACTCCAATTTCATCCATTGGTTCATTAACATCTATTCTAACTAATATCTTTAGACCATCTTGAAATTCTATATCTTTAATTGTTTTCATATATTTAGTAATTTATTTATATTAACAAATTAATTATACCATGTATTAATATTACATACAATTACAAAATAATCACTTTCTTTGACCAAAGATTAATTTATTTCTTATGCAAAACTTTATTAAAAATTTCCAAGATTGGTTTTCTCTGAAACCTAAGTTAGATAAACTAAACTATTATCCTCCAAAGTTTTCTCAAAAACAAGTTTGGTTCTGTTATTGTGGAGAGAATATAGGTATAGAAATTAGTGGTAAAGGAAAAGAATTTCTAAGACCTTTTTTAATTTTAAAAAAATTAGATAGATACAGTTTTATAGGATTACCTCTAAGCACAAAAGACAAAGTGGGTAATAGATATTTTAAAATTTATTTTAAAGAAAAGTTACAAACTATATATTTACATCAACCAAGACATTTAGATTATCGAAGATTAAAATATAAAGTAGGAGAAATAACTGATAATGAATTCTCTCAAATTAAAAACAATTTTCTGAATTTGTACCAATAAAAAAATAACCCCTCTATATTTCAAGAGGGTCGCGGGTAATCCCGAATACAAAATAATTATACCACACTCCCTCTCTTCTGTCAAATCTAAATTAATACATTGTGAATAATCTTTACAACCCCCGTCTCTTACGAGACACCCCCTTCAAAAAAGAGGGGTAAAAAGAAAACTGCTTTAAATTCCTCTCTTGAATAGTGTCAGCAAAAGTAACGAGGTGGATTTTTAGGATTGTAAAAAAAAAATAAAAATTAAGAATTAAAAACTAACTTTCTTCTTTTCCAAAATAAAAAACACTCTTTTTAGAGAGTGTTTTTACTAAGATTAATTACACTTATTACCGTTTCCTCCTGTATTATTTGATTCTCCAGCATAAGAATTTCCTTCTGGTGTACCTGTTAGTTTAATATTATTCGTATTATCTGTTGTCCTTCCAAATGCTGTTCTATTTCTAGAAACAAATGTATTATTTTCCTTTAATGAGTTGCCAGTATTCACTATATTCATAACACTCAATGAATTAGCCGTAACAGAACCAGCATTACCTGTACTTTGAGCACTTGCTAATGTTATTGTTCCGCTATAACCAAAACTATCTATACAATATGCTTTTTGAGATGTTGCATTCAAAACTTGTCCAGGCATAAGAGCTACTATTCTATAGGATGGTTTCCCAGTATTATTATAATGGTAAACTATTTTTTGAGAACCTTGAGATTCAATTTTTTCAATAAGAGATGTCAATGTTGGTACTAAGTCTCCTATATTTCTTCCTACAGCATTATTTGTAGGATATTGTCTTGTTTCTCTAGCAATATTAGTTGTATCTGAACTTAGTGGATCTGGATAACTAGTTCCTCCTGATTGTTGTAACAACAATTCCATCTGAGTAATTAATTGATTCATACTTTGCTGAACTGCAGCTTCTCTTCCAGCTCTTCTTCCATTATTAACTCCAATTAATACAATGGCTGTCAATGTTCCTATTATAGCGACCACTACTAATAGTTCAATTAATGTGAAACCTTTTTTCAATTTTTTATTCATAATTGTTTTATATAAAAGTTTATAGAATTAAGGTTTAAACCTTAATTCTATAAATTAATTATTATCTTATGGACAGGTTGTTACAGAAGTACGCGGGTTAGTAGTAAGAGTTTTAGAGTTTTGGTTACTATCTACACAATAATACTTTGTTCCAGCTCCAGCTCCATCCATATCAGTATATGCTATAAATGTGGTATCAGAAGAACGAACTGTAGGGTCTGTAGCACCTTGCTGTTCTATCTTCTCTATAATATTAGTTGGTATAGCAAAACCTGTATATTTATCTTGATTTTGAGCTCTATGCAACTCAGCTTCTGTTAATACTTGATTCATACTTTGCTGTATAGCAGACTCTCTTCCAGCTCTTCTTCCATTATTAACTCCAATTAATACTATAGCTGTCAATGTTCCAATAATTGCTACTACTACTAATAGCTCGATTAATGTGAAACCTTTTTTCATATTTAATGATTTTTTCATAAAATTTACTTTACTTAAATTATTATTAATTATATTATTGTCTTTACAAACTAATTCTGATGATTTAGTTTGTTTTTTAAAATTGTTTATATTATTCAATTGTGAGTTTCACCTCCCTTCTTTGTCATAAGTTTAATTTTATTATTTAATTTCTAATACATGCTTATTGTATCATATTAGTTTATTTTTGTCAATCTTTGAGTTATCCACAGGTTGATCGTTTTTTTATAAACTAATCTCTGTTAAGTATTTTTTTATTTCTTGATTAGATATATCATATGTTGGCATATAAATTACTTCTTCTGTATAATCAATATCTTTAAAATAAGTTAACTGAACTCTGATAATTTTTTCATTTAATTCATTCCCAAATATATATTTTGCTTTCAATATTAGTTCATCTAAACTCAAATATTTTAAACCAAAATATATATCAACATAATCTTTCCATTTTGATCTTCTGCTAAGAGCATATAATTTCATAGCTAATAGAGTTCTTATATCTGGTATATTTATATTATATTCTGTTTGTATTATATTTTCTGTAATTTTAAAAGGATAATATAAATAAGTTAACTTAACATTATTAGAAATAAATGTAAATTCATTTATTTTATCTATTAAAACTTTATCGAAACTTATATATTTCCTGAGATCATTTTTTAAAGAATCCATATCAAATTCTTTATCTGAAAAGAAGTCAAAATCTATAGATTGTCTATGACCTATCTGTAAAGATATTGCTGTACCTCCAACTAATAAAAAATTTTTATTTATTTCTGAAATACGATTTATAATCTCTAATTGCTCTTTAGATAAAATTTCAAAATGTAGTTTATTTAACATATTTTTTAAAATATAATTCAAAATAATGTTTTATTTCTGGCCTATAGTTATTTCTATCTTTCTTGATATCTTCTAAAAAAATCTGTGAAATTTTTTTTAGTCCTAAAATTTTTATTAAATCTTGAAAATCTTGCCAATCACCTAAATTTAATATACCCTCAACAACAGCATTACTACTTAATCCACTTAAATCTTTTACATACCAAAATAAATATTTTCTACTTTGTATAAAACTTTCCATATGTTTATGCAGTTATTGACCCTGTTGCATTATAAATAGGTAATAATATAGCCATTATGAAGATTGCGACACCAAGACCTATGATTACCATTATAATTGGTTCTAATAATGCTGTTAGGTTTTTTACTATATTCTCTATCTCTGCTTTATAGAATCTTCCTATTGTACCCAAAACTTCATCTAATTTACCTGTTTTCTCTCCAACTTGTATAATTTGAGCTGAGATACTAGGGAATTCTTTTCTTTTTAGAATAGAGTCTGTCATTTGTCCTCCTTCTTTTACTCCCTTGATTGATTCATTTATAATATCTTCAAATACTGTATTCCCTACCACAGAGGCTGTT
>Ga0100391_1001573_pt1 | contig 25088 bp, 13 predicted proteins | sample CryGeymeta201515_FD_81541 | JGI IMG/M metagenome (GOLD analysis project Ga0100391, IMG submission 81541) | Groundwater microbial communities from Crystal Geyser aquifers in Utah, USA - Crystal Geyser metaG 2015-15 | ecosystem: Environmental > Aquatic > Deep subsurface > Groundwater | place: USA... | reverse complement strand
TGACGCAGAGTTCTCTTCTTTTTTTTCCCCAATCCCTACTGAAATAAATCAAGATCATTATGTTTTTTTTTTTCGTCTTTTTGTTGGTGAAAAAAAAAAAAAACACCGATCCAAACAAACATACATTTTACAAGAAAAGACAGAAATCAAAAGAGACACAAGCAAACAAGGAACAAACAAATCAACACCAAACGAGGAACTTCGCGAAGACAACGTCACTTTTTTATCATAGGATAGGAAAGCAATACTACCATGAACGCATCAAATACCATCGACGACGACAACCACCGATACAGCAACGACGACAACGACGACAACGACGACAACAATAACAATCTTCCACCATCAGAAGACAACGACAATGAAAACGACAACGACAACGACAACGAAGACAATGAATTGACCTCCATGGAAACGGTTGCTGTTCTCTTAGATACAACGAATTTTGGTGGTGATGGTGGTGGTGGAAAAGCGCAGGACATTTTGCAAGCTCGCGAAACGGTAAAACTCCTCGAAAAGAAGCACGCCGAAAGGACTGAAAAGGCGTGCTTAATGGTCGACGCCAAACGAACGTGGAAGAACTTGTCCAGTTCGAAACGCAACAATCCTCAAACGATTCATTTCATCTTGGACGTTTGCAATCCCAAAACCAATCCACTTCCGTATGCCTTGACATGGGAAGGCGCATCACGCTGTCTCTCCTGGAGAATCCTCAGCAATCGCGATTTGTTGTTGAAGCGTTTGGAGTTGGTCCCCCACTTTGAAACAACCTACTACGGCACGGTTTTTGAACCACCCCAAACACTCAAGAACGACAAGCAGGTCATGCTGGCCATTTGTTCCCGAAATTCGCAGGCATTGCAGTATTGCTCCAAGAAATTACAAAATGATCCTCAAGTCGTTCGTGCCGCCGTTACTCATCGTTTCCATTATGCTCCGACCGCCATTCAATGGGCATCAGCCAAACTCCGCAACGAAAGGACAATGGCAAAATATGTTTTAGGTCAGCGGTACGGGATCCGTGCGTTCTGTCTTTTGGGCAAGCGGTTGCAACGAGACGCTCAGCTTGCCATTTTGGCAATCAAAAAGGCTGGCAAGTCGTACGCGGCATCAAATGAACACCTTCTGGATCTACCCTTTGAATTTCGTTACGACAAAAAGGTCGTTTGGGAAGCCGTGAAGCAGCGTGGTAGCAACCTGCGCTTTATAACTGATCCCAACTTGGTTTCGAACTACGATTTAGTCCTCGAAGCTTGCCGTCAAGATGGGACAGCTCTAGTCTACGCGCACAGCTCCGTTCAACGCAAAATTTTATCAGATCCCAACGATCTTATGATGGTCTTATCTAATGGTGGAGGGACGTGGATCGAGGCAGCGCCTATGGATGCCTACTGGGAGCCACCGTACATGATAACGGCAATGGCGAACGGGTACAACGGTGAAGGTTTCCGCCTTGACGTCTTGTACAAAACAGACCCTGACTTTTTCTACGAGCTTTTATCCGCCTCCAACAACATTCACGAGGTATACAAAGCATTGCCCATTGAGCTCCAAGAAAACAAAAATGTCATTCAAGCCATAATCGACACCAACGAGCACGTCAACGAAGCCCTCGTGCGCTCCTTTTTTAAACAATACGACTTTTTTGCCGAGGATCAAACGTTTCTCTTTGAAGTCATAAGCAAAGGTTTTGTCACTTTTCTGGGCCTTTCGTCTGCCAAATCGGTCATGAAGGACAAGAAATTTGTCATCCAAGCTGCAAAAGTCGATGGCTTTGTTTTAGAGTACGCCTCTGAAAATCTCAAATTAGACGAAGACTGCCTTCGTGTGGCCTTAGCAGAGAGTCAATATCCAATTGATTTTGATGCGATTGACAAGACGTTCCCGTCCGAAATTTGGAATAGGAGCACTCTGGTAACCCTCATTATCGTTCACGCCAACAAGAACGATTTTATGGACGACGATGACATGACACGAACGATTTTAGAGAAGGTTCCGTTAAGCGTGTGGCGTGACCGAACCATTTTCCTAGAGTATACCAAACGAGGATTTCCACAGGAAAACATCAATATAGAAGCTCGCCGTATGCATTCGGACGACGCTGAAATTCAGCTTGCATATCTCGCTCACAAACCTAGCCTCAATCCCTACCGATGGTGGATGTGGTTTCAGTTAGGCGGTCCCAGCTCCACTTTGACATCCAGTCTCAGGTTTCAACAACAAGCCGTTTTGGTTGCTCCTGAAATCTTGGCACAGGCACCTAAAAGCCTCATGCATAATTTTGAATTAATGTTGACAGCAATTGGAAACAGTGTGAGTCCAATTTTCCTGAAAACTCCTAACTTGTCGTATCTCATACGTTTCGATTCTTTACTCTTCCCTCCCTCCCCTTCCCCCAGCCAATCGCGCTTGCGGGCTTCAAGCACTCTGCATCGAATGTATCGTTCAAATTATTGGTACTTTTCGCGCAGCGCGTACGAGCGCGAAAAGAACCAATCGATACGTTTGTCGTGGACTTTCTTGGTGGGTTCATGGCAAATCGTTTGATGGGATCAGCCTCGGCACCTCCCCAGAAGAAGGCGCGACGTGGACATACCAAAACGACAGTCACCGCCAAGAGCAAAGCCTGCCACCTGCATTTGCTGGACTGTGGAATGGAAACTGGAATAGCGTTCAAGAAATCGATTGCTTTGTTTGCGGGTATTCAGTACGGCCCTGACTACAAACTTATGCGTAAGGCGGAAAAAAATTTGGAGCTCTTTGGCTATTAGATGAGCCTGGTGTAATCATAGCTCGCTAGCTAAGTAGTGGGCAGTGAGTTGCTTACCATTACGAGTGTACAGTTGGTTTTTTGCAAAATAGCTACCAGGCGCATTCTAGATAAATTGCCTTAATCCAGTACATGGAACACTTATTGTGTACTATGAGATGCTTGTTTAGGACAACCGTCCATAGTACGCAATCCAAAATTTAATATTCTCGACAATCATTCTGATAATTTTGCAAGCGCTCACGTTTCTCATCCTACCTGTGTGGAGTGCCGCAAAAGTGCGATGGGCGTCAGCCCTCTAGTACCTGGTAGTACCGTACAAAAGCGTGCCTATCGTGTAAAAACTCCATGTTTGACTGGATTTTCAAGTATTGAACTAGACCCCCTCTAGCTAGCTAGTAGTTAGCAGGAGTATTGCTTACCTGGTAACAATTTTGAGAGGTCCTGCACGGTTTACCGGGAGGGTTACTCTTACCGGTAGCTACACATGGAAAATCAAAACTTGTACTGATAGTACTAGCAAGTACTACTGCTAGTAGTAGTCTACTACGGTAGTAGTAGCTAGTACTACGGTAGTGGTACTATGTATCTCGAATCTATCGAATCTATGCTCTGCCAGTACCGCCTACCGGGTATACCTGGTACTAGACTACTATCTGAGTACGAGTAGTTCTTGTGTTCCCACGCGTTCTCACTAGTTCAACTGATCACTGTCTACGTACTACCGTAGTAGTTAATTCCATGTTCGAGTTTTCGTCGTAGGTCATATTATTATGTCAGGGCAAAATAAATACGGTATAAAAAACCTGCCAAAAACCTCTACTACTACTAGACTAGTAGTACTACGAAAACCCAGTCGTTCACGTTCCACTTTCTTGCTGGTTTTTTCTGCCGATCGTTGTACTCTTCCTCGTGCAGAACCTCGTCGGCTCTGATGTCCTCTGCTTAAACATCTCCATCTTTCAGCTACTCCTACTAGCTAGACTAGTAGACTAGTGGATCCTCTTGAAAAATTGTTTGAAACATGCTGATGATCTGAGGCGTAGTTGTATATCTGTATTTCTTGCAACGCGTTTTATCTACAAAACTATTTTTCTGCTTATCTACCATTATCCATCCATCCAGCTGTAGTCTGTAGTAATAGCTAGAATGTCGGCGATATCAAACAAAGACACCAGGAACAATTCGTCCACGTCCATCGGCTGGAGAAAAGGGAAGTGGTCTCTCGAAGAAGAGAAGTATGTAGAATTACTCATTGAAGAATTTAAGCTTGGAGCACTGCCCCTGGCACCAGGCACAACCCTTCGTTACTTTGTCTCTAAGATGATCAATTGCAACCCCAAACGTGTGAGCAAGAAGTTTGAAAACTCCAAGTACAATGGTAAACGGCGGTACAAGCCATCCAGTGTGGCCAGGAGCACGGAAGAAACCAAAATGCGACGTGAACGCCTCCAACAGATGGAACGCAAATTTCTGGTTGCTTCCAAGCGCATGGAAGAAGATAGCAATCTCAATGAATCCCAGCTTGAGCAGCGTATTCAAGAGATCCGGGTTCGGGCCCTCCAATCCACAATTCCGGCAACGCGTTCTCCATGGTTGACATCCGCAGCAGTGGGAGTAGAACCAAACATGATACCCAGAGATACCCTTCAAGACTGCATGATAGCTCAGCGGATCGACTCGAAAACTGGAACCATGAGTCAAGACGCATCCGTTTCACGTTTGCGTAACATGTCGCTTTCCAGCACATCCAATACGTCCCTGGGACTACCTGATGGCTTTCCCCCTCCTGGCAGCACAGACAAACGTCAGTTCGACAGAGCTCACAAAACATCCAACAGCACGTCTCTAGATCTACCTCGGGGGTTATCATTTCCTGGCATTACTGCCACAGCTCAATTCAGTGGACCTAATTGTTCGCAAAAGACCTCGTCCTTGGATTGTAATACATCCTTGACACTATTGCCAGGTCAACAGCTGCATTCTTCTTATCACGAAGAAGGAACATTCGCTTGGAAAATTCGAAGACAGAGATTTCTAGAAGCCGGCAACTGCAACCTGTCCTTCTCAAAGTTACCAGGAGACCGTGGGAGCCACCATAGTAATCAATTTTGCTTGTCATTACCATATTCGGATAACAAATGCTCTCAACTGGATCAGTATGTTGTTGAAGAGCAGCTGCGTCATCGCACACCGTTGGACCTTCGGGGTGCCTCTGCTCGCGATCTGACTGCGCAACATTGCGCACAACTTCAATGGCCATCTCTTATCGACCCGATGTCGCCGGCAGCCAACTTGAGATTCACTGGTTCTTTGAAACGCGGTGCTGGGAACGATGATATCCTAGAGAGCTTGAGGCCGAACAAACGATTTTGATAGAGAGTGAAATCTAACCAAAGCAGCAAGTGAAGGCGCGCTTCATGCATCAATTTCATATTGTTCGACTACTTCATAGTAAACAATCACTTAAAATTACTGCTGTTTATTGGCGTCGCTTTTTGCAAAACTGGCCTAATATGAATCATCGGAAGGAAATAGATACACAATTTACAAGTTTTGCTTCGACTTCTTACTTGTCAGAACGATCAAACGTCAAAGTTGGTGCGCTCACGACTACTGTAAGACAACTTGCGCGTAGGGTGGAGAGCTTGCCCGGGTCAAGCAAAAATGGACCAGGCGAATGCCAATACAAGCAGTGTGAAAAGTGTCCACTGAGCGAAATATTTAGGGTCATTCGCTTCTAATCCAAAGCTTGGAAGAGCATCTACACGTTCAACTCTGTTGAGGTGCCCAATGTCTCCAGGTTAGCGGCGTGAGAAGAAGTCTCTGCTTTATGATTTTTCTTTGGCGAAAAATGCAGACTACCAGTAGTTCCACAATGTGCTTGAGAGCACGGAGAATCTTGTTGAGTAGAGGCAGCTCTTCGTTGGATTGTATTTCAATTATGCCAATTGACCTTGGGTCTCATTGCCTACTAGCCGTAAAATAATGCTGGTAGATTCGCGCTACTAATAGATTTCGTAGTAGTCTACCCAGTGCCTTCTTAAGCGGAACTTCTTTTATGGATGACAACAACGTTACTACGAGTACTCTACTCGTGTAGAGTACAGCTTTGCGAAAGACTTTTAAATTCGAGTCACGGAATAAGCGTCACGAATACTTGACTGGCTTGCACGGTCGCTCGTGTGTCCGCTTTGCCTGTGCTTGTGTGAGATTTTGTAGAGTAATCTTTTTGCGGCATGCTAACAGTAATCACGCACGTCTTTAATTTTCGAAAACGTTAGTTAATCCAAATAACATGACCATGGTGCACCGATCCGTTATGGCGGCCTTTGCCGTCACAGCTTTCTTTCTCAAAAGCTGCCAAGCCGTATTCTATGTTCCTGGTGTGCACCCAGAAAGCTTCCAGAAGGGTCAGAATGTCCCTCTCAAGGTCAATTCCATCACTTCGGTACACACTCAGATTCCCAAAGATTATTACCGTCTTCCCTTCTGCAAGCCTGAACAGGGAACGAAAATGGCATCCGAAAATTTGGGAGAATTCTTGACTGGGAACAAAATCCAAAATTCGCCTTATCTGATTGAGATGTTGGAAGAAGTGCGCTGTCGCAAACTCTGTCAAGTCCGCTTGACGAGGTAGGTTTGGAGGTGAAAGGTGCAGGCAGCATTGTGAATTTCAGTGTATTCATCACGACTCTAACCTTTCTCTCTCTCTTTATCCTTGTTTCTGAATCTCCGGTTAACTTGTCAGCGTTGATGCCTTGAGACTTCAAAAGCACATCAAGTATGGATACCACAACAACTGGTACGTTGGGATTAGTGTTGGTGCAAATTGCAAATAGAGATTAATTGCTCGGAGTATACTCTGTGGAAAAAGTCGAAGGAAAACGGGACATTCTAACAACCAACATTCTCAACAACTACTTATTCTGCTTTTTGTAGGATTATTGATAATTTGCCTTCTGCTAATGTTGCCATGCACAACGGTGCTGTGCAAAAGCATTACGCTGGAGGTTTCCCTATTGGATTTATTGACTCGGGAGAAAAGGAAGCCTACATCTTCAATCACGCCAAAATTATCATCGATTACCACCAGCGCGATGACGGGTACCGCGTTGTTGGATTTGGTGTTGAGCCCATTAGTGTCAAGCACCGTTTTTCTAATGGTTACGAATGGGACGGTGTTTCCCTGGAGGGATATAACAAGGGTTTGGAAACTTGTCCTTCCCAGACTACCGACTTTATTGCCCAAGAGACGGTGGAGGGTGTTCAGGTCGTCAAATCTGGTCAGCAAATTCTTTACACATACGATGTCACTTGGAACCCCAGTGAAGTGGAATGGTCTTCTCGTTGGGATGTTTACCTTACCGAAGATCACTTTGTCCCACCCCAAGTCCATTGGTACTCCATCACGAACTCCATCTTGGTTGTCCTTTTCTTGTCCCTCGTGGTTCTCTCGGTTTTGGTCCGCAACCTTCGCCGTGATATCGCTGCTTATAATTCCCTTGCCATTTTGACAGACGAGGAAGAAGGAGAAGAGGAGGACGAAAAGGGTTGGAAGTTAATCCATGCGGATGTTTTCCGCCCTCCGCAAACCCGTCCCATGATGTACTGCGCTTTTTTGGGAACCGGTGTTCAGCTTGGTATCACAACGCTTTTTGCCATTGTGTTCTCAGCAGTCGGCTTCCTTTCCCCAGCCCGCCGTGGTTCTTTCGTCAACGCCGCCATTGCCTTCTACTTGCTTTCTGGTGTTGTCGCAGGATATGTGTCCAGCAGGCTGTACAAGGCCTTTAACGGAAAGTACTACCAAGTCTGTACCGTCATGACGGCCACTTTGTTTCCAGGAATCACCTTCGGCATGTTTCTCTTGTTCAACGTCATCTTAGCCTTTTTGCGCTCTTCGGCATCAGCCCCATTCCTCGACGTCCTTTTGGTCGCTTTCTTATGGTGCTGCATTGCGATCCCTTTGACATTTGCCGGAGCTTTGATCGGATACAAGCAGAATGCTATTGAATGGCCGACAATCACTTCCAGTATTGCACGTCAGATTCCAACCCCTCCAATTACATTGCACCCTTTGATCGGAATGACCCTCACAGGAATTATTCCCTTCGCGGCTGCTTATGTAGAGCTATTCTTCATTATGACGAGCTTGTGGATGAATCAATTCTATTATGTGTTCGGATTTACCTTGATTGTCTACATTATCTTGTTGGTAACCTGTGCCGAAGTGACACTCCTTTGTGTCTACTATCAACTCTGTGCTGAAAATCATCAGTGGTGGTGGTATTCCTTCTTCTGCTCTGGTAGTGTTGCATTCTACATGTTTGGGTACAGTATCATTTGGTTTGGGTCTCTTGAAGCCTCTAAGATGTTGATGACATACTTGCTTTACTTTGGCTACATGTTTTTGCTCTCCTTTGCCATGTTTTTGGTCACTGGTGCTGTCGGAGCGCTTACATCTCTATGGTTCATCAAGACCATTTTCGGAACCATCAAGGTCGATTAAAGTTTAGGAGTGCGGAAAGTTTTTACTATTTTCAGTTGTCTTGTTTTAAGGGCACAATATTAGCTCGAGAATAAACCATTATTTGTTTTTAAAATTTCGTTAACAAATGTGTTTTGCCTGAGAGGAGATGGGATGTGGCGTGCAGTTGGCTTGCCGACTGTATTACGTGCCACATCATTCTCATGATCCACTGCAAAAGGAATCTCTTTTGCGAAAAAATCTCCTGCGGCCCTGCCTACCGGAGATAATATGTATCCGAATAGTTAGCAGTAGCTATTGGAGGCAGCACTAGGCTACTCTCTTGCGAGATGATCTGGTACCATCATGGTACACATTATTTAAAAAAAATCTAAAAGTACCTGGTAGTATCTATCGATCCATCTAAACCTGCAAATATGAGTCCCGTTCAAGTGACCTGGGACTTAATGACTTTCCGCGGTTCACACGTAGACGTAGTAGTCTACTCTAGCTAGTAGTCTGCTACTAGCTACAGTACTAGCTAGACCTACTAACGAATCACTGCTGGCTGCTGCGGCTGCATGCATTGTTTCTTCAAAAAATATTCAGTGCTAGACTACTGCCTAGCTGCGACTAGTAGCTAGTAGTAGTCTAGTACTCGACCAAATTCAACTTAGTTACCACTCGTATTCTTATTGTTATTATTATTATTTATTTAAAGCAAGACTTTGGTGAATATCTACAGTATCTTTAACCTTTTTCAACTAGACTACTACTCCGTACTTGATTGAATTGTTAAAATCCCTATAAAACATTAACGATGATGAACAGGCTCGCACTCATTGGAGCCCTCCTTGTGGGAAGCGCCAGCGCTCTCTTTTATGTCCCTGGGGTGCAGCCGCAGACATTTCAAAGGGGAGACGAGGTGGTGATGAAAGTTAATGCGTTGACCTCGATTCACACACAGATCCCCAAAGATTACTATCGCTTGCCCTACTGCCAGCCTGAGGGTGGTCCCAAAATGGCGTCTGAGAACCTGGGCGAATTCCTTACTGGAAATAAGATCCAGTCTTCTCCCTACAAGATTAACATGTTGGAGGAAGTGGTCTGCCGCAAGCTGTGCCAGGTAACGCTAACCAGCATCGAAGCAGCCAAACTTCGTCTCCACATCAAGTACGGATACCACAACAACTGGATCATTGACAATCTTCCATCTGCTAATCTTGCTGTCAGCCACGGAAAAGAGCAGAAGCACTATGCTGGTGGATTTCCGATTGGTATCATGTCCAGCGAAAAAACCAAGGCCTACATTTACAATCACGTGAACATCAATATCGATTACCATGTCCGCGAGGGAGAAGGATTTCGTGTGGTTGGATTTTCTGTCGAACCTTTGAGTGTTAAACACACCTTCGCGGGCGGCTATGAATGGGACGGAATCAGCTTGGACGGAGTCCAAAAGCAGCTCGATACCTGCCCTCTTGCTGCAACGGGAGAGCACATGAGTCGTGAAGAAATCGCGATCTTGCAGATTGTTGCTCCGAACGAAAAGATTCTCTTTACGTACGATGTGAAATGGAAGGAAAGCGACGTTGCTTGGTCGTCCCGATGGGATGTCTATCTGACGGAGGACAATCTGGTTCCAGCTCAAGTGCATTGGTACTCCATTACCAATTCGATCTTGGTTGTGGTCTTTTTATCTTTACTCGTCATTTCTATTCTTGTGAGAAACTTGAAGAGAGATATTGCTGCATACAACGCTCTGGCTGCTCTCTCCGAGGAAGACGCGGAGGAGGCCGAAGATGAAAAGGGATGGAAGCTTGTGCACGCTGATGTCTTTCGTCCACCCCAGACAATGCCCATGGTCTATTGCGTCTTGATTGGTACTGGAGTCCAGTTAGGATTGGCAATGTTCTGTGCTATTGTGTTATCCGCCGTTGGATTTTTGTCGCCAGCAAGACGCGGATCCTTGATGAATGCTACTTTGGCATTTTTCATGCTCTGCAGTGTCTTTTCCGGTTACGTCAGCAGTCGCCTATACAAGGCCTTCCGCGGTCGACGTTGGCAAGTGTGCACGGTCCTCACTGCCACGCTTTTCCCTGGTACTGCCTTTGGAATGTTTTTGTTTTTTAACATCATACTCCATTTTATGCAATCCTCGGCATCTGCGCCCTTTTTGGATGTGCTCATTGTTGCCGCCATGTGGTGCTGCGTCTCCATTCCACTCACTTTCTTGGGTGCCTACTTTGGATACAAAACAGAAGCTATTGAGTTCCCTACCGTTACTTCTACCATTGCCCGCGCTATCCCCCCAGCATCGCCACTCTTGAATCCCCTCATTGGAATGGCGCTTACAGGTATCATCCCTTTTGCCGCGGCTTACGTTGAATTGTTCTTTATCATGACAAGTCTCTGGATGGACCAATTTTACTACGTCTTTGGGTTCACGCTGATTGTTTACATCATTCTGATTGTCACATGCGCTGAGGTAACAGTCTTGTCGGTCTACTATCAATTGTGTGCCGAAAACCATCGATGGTGGTGGTTCTCCTTCTTTTGCGCCGGAAGCACCTCATTTTACATGTTTGGATACAGCATTGTCTGGTTCCGCACTTTGGAGGCATCCAAAATGCTCATGACATACCTTTTGTATTTTGGCTACATGTCTCTCTTGTCTTTTTCGATGATGTTGGTGTTTGGGTCCATTGGGTCCTTGACTTCTCTGGTCTTTATTCACAAGATCTTCTCTACGATCAAGGTGGATTAAAAAAGTAATGGACGCTGAAATTCGGTCGGCCCTTTTATGCGTTATTTGCGTTCCGAATCGAAATTTGTACCGAGCAAAATGCCGTGTTTCGTTTTGTCACATTCAATTGAAAGTAGGGGAGCTGGAGGAAAAAAAATATTAATAAAAACCTTGCTTTAATCAAATTCATCTGAGTGCTCCTCATCCGTAATCCAGTATACTAGTACTAGTACTAGCTAGGTACACAGAAAATATTGGGGCTACAATAAGCAACAAAGTGAATGGAGCAAATGAGCGCTTACTGAGATACATCGGCAGGAGAAGAAAGAAACAGAGTGCTCTACGAAAAATGCTGAAATGTTTTTTCATTGGTCGCTCTAATCTCTTTTCTTATCCACAGTATAGATTTGACTTGTCCACAGCAATTTTGGTTTGCTTTCTATCCACTCGAGTATCACATCAACATGCTGGCTATCGATCACGAGAGAAAGAAACGATGGCTCCCTTCGTGTCCCTCCTTGCTACAAATCTTAGCAATGCTTTTGATCACCACCTCTCCGCATTTGGTGCAATCATCTGAAATTCCAAAGCACAAGGCCATGCCTCCAAAAATGGACCCCAAACCGTAAGATTTTCTGAACGATCTCATTTGAAAGCCATTTACTATAGCTGAATTAGTGAGATTTTGTGAGCTGTCGCCACCAAACATAACATTTCAGTTTTTCATTTTGTTCTTCCTTTTTTTGTACCACAGGACCTTGCCGGAAGTGACACACAAAGTATTTTTACAAGTAGAAATCGATGGAAAAGACGCCGGAAAAATCGTTCTCGGACTATTTGGAACTGTGGCCCCAAAAGCAGTTGAGAATTTCAGAGCATTGTGCGCATGCGACCAAGAAGATAAAAGATTATGCTACAAGGGATCTACCTTTCATCGTGTTATTCCAGATTTTATGATTCAAGGCGGCGATATAATCCGCGGGGATGGTACTGGAGGTATCAGCATTTACAATAATGGGGGAACCTTTGAAGACGATGGATTTGCAGTGCCCATGAATCGAAAATTTCTGCTCGCCATGGCAAACAATGGCCCTGATTCCAACGCCTCGCAATTCTTTATCACCACTGTTAAAACGCAATGGCTAACTGACAAAAACGTCGTCTTTGGAAAGATTATGGACGAGAGTGAGACCGTAGTAAAAGATGTTGAAAAAGAAGGAACTAACTGCGGCACACCACGGAGTAACATTGTCATTGTCGATTCGGGAGAACTTACGGTGACGGAAGATGATAAAACTGACGATGGGAGTGATCCACATCACAACAGGGACCTTCCAGATGAGAAAGGACAAGATGACGAGGAAACACAATAAACTTTGTTTTGATGTTCTGGAATCAAAGTATAAGACGACAGTCATCACAAGCACGCCTTTTCAGTTATTACAATCACACATAGAATTAGCCTGCAACGAGCCATCCGCAAAATTAATGAAAGGTGTCTTTTAGCTTCCACCATCGGAGCTGTAACCAGAAAGACAGCATTTGAAGCTGTCATATTTTTTAAATATAAAACGATTTCTCGTCATCACACGCAAGTTTTAATCACCTTTTCAAAATATAAATTAGTTTGGGTTGAAATGTGCAGTTCCTTTTCCAGTTTCGCCGACAGACTGGTCATCTTGCATGTCTGCAATTTAAGTAGGAACAACGAGGTCCTGCGTTGCGACCCCCCGAGCAGTGCCATGCGGTAATCAAGGGATGCAAAGAAAGAACTTTAAAGACGACAATTAAATGAGATCGGCAACATCCATAGGCATCTCAGTAATTTCTGTGGTGTAAAATTCTTCGATATCGCGAAGATAACGGACATCAGCCTCGGTCAAAAAGTTGATAGCAACTCCCTTACGACCAAAACGTCCAGAACGACCAATACGATGAATGTAATTCTCACGGTTGGTTGGAAGATCAAAGTTGATGACAAGAGAAACTTGCTGAACATCGATACCACGAGCCAACAAATCCGTTGTGATCAAGACACGAGAAGATCCAGTACGGAATTCGCGCATGATAATGTCACGCTCTCGTTGGTCCATGTCTCCGTGCATACAACTCACTGTGAAATCCTTCTTCTGCATCTCCTCTTGAAGCCAGTCGACCTTGCGGCGGGTATTGCAGTAGATGATCGCCTGAGTAATTGTTAGAGTCTCATAAAGATCACTAAGCGTATCTAGCTTCCATTCTTCGTGCTCTACAGCAATGTAAAATTGCTTAATACCCTCCAAGGTCAATTCGTCTTTCTTGACCAAAATACGAACAGGTTCTCTCATAAAACGTTCAGTGACCTCCAACACTTCCAAAGGCATGGTGGCACTGAAGAGACAAACCTGGACAGTTTCGGGCAAAAACTTGAAGATGTCATAGATCTGGTCTTTGAAACCGCGACTAAGCATCTCGTCAGCCTCGTCCAAAAAGAACTGCTTGATGTGATCCAAACGTAAGGCCCTACGGTTGATCATATCAAAGACACGTCCTGGAGTTCCAACGACGACATGAACTCCCTGTTGAAGGATGCGAATATCGTCACGAACAGCAGTACCACCGACACATGCATGGACTTGAATGTCCATGTAATCCCCCAAGGCCAAGACGACCTTTTGAATTTGCTGAGCCAACTCACGGGTGGGCGCCAAGATAAGAGCCTGGCAGTCACGCTGCTTAGGGTCAATCTTGGCCAAAGTACCAATGGCAAATGTGGCAGTTTTACCCTGTTTTTGTAATCGTAGTTGGTGGATGTTTTGTGAGTCAAGTGAAAAAATGAAACGAGACGTATTTTGGTTGTCAAACCAAATACCATTTACACACACAACATCTTTCTAAAGGTCCGATTTTGAGTTTGGATTTTTTTTCAGTCACAATATTTGTTCAGACTCGAAAGATGTGTGTTAACGCATTGATCGTCATCCCTTTTTTTGAAGATGCCGCTTCACTACCGAGAATGGACAGCTCGGCAACATGGCTGCAAAGTGTATCAAACGATTCAATACCAAGAAAAAACCTACCGTTCCGGATTGAGCCTGTGCAATCAAATCCTTTCCCAACATTGCTGGCTTAATGGCTCTCTGCTGAATGGCAGAAGGCTTTTCGAAACCGTATGAGTAGATTCCTCGAAGCAATTCATCTGGGAGATCCATGGCGTCAAAGGTCTCAATGGCTTCATCCCAATTTGACTCGAGATCAGCATCGGTAAGGCCACCAGGGGCCGGTTCACCACCTCCTTCTTGGGGTAGTTCACTGCAGGATAAGCAGGGAAAAATTGAATAAATTGCGTGAGATGAACCGCACAATAAGAGAAAAGAACTGGAGATTACCTTCCACGAGGCAAGGCCAGGGGATGAAGGGGAGGGGTTCCGATGCAGTGTTCGCTCCTACTAATCCCAGCAGACAAGGATTCCCGCCACTTATATCATTCAGTGGACGTACCTAAATTCTTGTTGTTCTTCGCTCATCAGATAGTTTTAATAAGTTGTACACTCACTTTGTTTCATGTACAACTTGTGATTGCGTTGTAGCAAGGGTTTGGTTATCCTAATTTCGGCTGATTGGTCCTTGGCCTTACTTTTTGATCAGCAGCTTGTGGTCTGTCTGCCCTCCGCATCGAAATGTGTGGAAGGTATTGGATACGATCCATAGAAACGCATTGGACTGGGATTGAGTGGTGGGCAAACAGTACAACGTTAGCTGGACGGAGGGCGGACCAGTTTTTTTCGAATAAAAAATTATCCGTACTTTATCGTGAGATTTAAAAAATGATACGCTGGGTACTCTATTCAGTACCCTGGCAGTAGACAGGAGTATTCGAGTAGGTACCTGGTACAATAGGACTCCCTGGGGTCACCACCTGCTCCAAATCTACAACCAGCTACAGTAGACTAGACGTAGACTACTACAATAAAATACTGTAATAATCATCATTTTAGCAGCGCCCTGCTCCTACCAGTTCTTTATGTAAAGCAATCGCTCTACGCAGGTCTGGTTGCTACATTCAGCAGCCAAGCAATGAGAACAGAGCTTTTGATTACTGGAGCGCTTGGGAACATTCTACAAACAAACAAACCCTCTACCTCAACAAGAATTCCTGTAATAACTCCAAACTTTTAGGCTGCGTGCCACTACCCACTTTAAGGTACAGTTGTCCTTTGTGGTTCGGTTGTGATCAACCACGTCACTCGTTGGGAAGCCAATGGTATCCTCCGAATACCAATTCCTGAAATAAATTTTAGATGCCCCCCAGTGATTGCTTGAGCGCGCAGGAGGTTGTTTGTGTGTGTGTGTGTGTGCGCGGGTGCGCGTGTGGCGCTTTCAGCTCAAGCACTTTCGTTATTACCAAGTAGTATTACAAAAACTCTGCCGTGTACCTACTAACGATGTACTCGGAGTACTAGTAGGTACTGTACCATACTGGTAGCCTCTGCTTGAACCAGCTGGTGCCGCGAACCGCTGACATTGCGGCAATGACGAATTTCTTTTGGGAGAACAAAATCAGCATAAGTGAAAAAAAGAAAGAAAATTTTGTTTCGAAAGGAATAAGATTCTGTTTTTAGAAAACAAGTAATTTAAATAGTACCAGTACCTGGTACTACTGGTAGACACAGTAGTGGTACCAGTACTGTACTAGCGTACTATTAACTAAGTAAATCATCACCATCCGTCCGTATCAGTACTAGTAACTGAGTCAAGAAATTTACGGTATATTTTTCGTTTCTTTTTAGTACCAGTGTGGTATGCTGGTAGTGAGAACAATAATTACCGTATTATTTCGTTTAATTTCTCTGAATGTACTGAATATGGATAGTGCCAGAAGAACACTTGTTCGTTTCCAATCAGCGATGTCAATTATTTTAAGTCCTCCGGACAGTCTATGGCAACGGCTCCTCTGGCAACCAGCTTCTCGTTCGCATAAAAATAGTTGCAACATTTTAAGAAGGCTTGGCTCGGCTGGCGTCAGCTTTCAGGCCTTTACTGTTCAGGGCAGTCTCCGTATTGAGAGTGCTCGAAAGTGGAGTGTCAACAACGAAACAGTAGTCTCAAAAACTACTACTTTCTGATTCATTAACAATCGTACAAATAATACAAGAGGAGTCCTGTAACTGCATTTCTAGCGAAGGTACGAGGACAATGGGTTTGTGCGAACTTGCTATATTTTATGATTTGCTGATAGGCATCAGGTGTTTGTGTTGAATTTGGGATAACCGAGACGCTTGTAGTAACCATTCAAAGCCGCATGGTTGTTAATGTTATTGCGATGAAATAATAGCCCAGGCATTGTTTAGTCCGGTGCAATTTGGGATGACATGTTCCGACAAGAGGGACCTTTTGTTATGATACACATTCCCCGTCGAAATATGGATTATTGACTCTGCTGTACATCTCCTTCTCTTTCAGAGGACGATTAAACGTTCAACCGACTTGTCGCAACTTCGTAGTTACTAGTTTCTGCTGCAATTCTAGACGCATCGAATGGCCGTTAACATGTCAAAGCCTGTCAAGGACGGAGTGGCCAAGAAAGCCACAAAATACAAGAAGGCACCGGATGCCCCCAAGCGCTTCAAGTCTGCCTTCATTATCTTTTCAGCGCAAAAGCACAAGAAAATCAAGCTCGAACTTCTCGAGGAAGGCAAAGCAATAAAGGTAAGTTTAACGGTGGTGAGTCGTGCTCGGTGCAGTGAGTGACATCTTCACTCACCTCTCATTTTGAATATTTTTCATTAAAAAACATCTGAAATATTATAGACCACTGACATTGCCAAGTTGGTCTCCGAGGCCTGGAAGAAGCTCACTCCTGAGGAGCGAAAGGAATGGGAGGCTGCGGCTGAAAAGGACAAGGTTCGCTATGAAGCCGAAAAAGCCATCTACAAAGGTAAGAAAGGTAGAAGAACAGTTCGCAACTGTGGCCATTAGGCCACCAACATCCATTCAAGTTTCTTATCCCCCCGTCCATGTTATATCTTAACTCCGCAGGTCCCTGGAAGATACCCAGTAACAAGCGTAAAACAAAAGATCCTTTGGCACCCAAGCGTCCCATGTCTGCTTTCCTGGCCTATTCCAACAGTCGTCGTGCCGGGCTCAAACGTGATCATCCCAAGTCTACCAACGCGGATCTTTCTCGCATGCTGTCGAAGACTTGGAAAGAGTTGGACCCTACACAACGAGCTGGTAGGATTTTGTCTTTCTAGTGGAAGCATTTTTGTTGCAGTCTCTCTTTAGACCGATCCGCCTAGCTAACATGTCGTTTGTCTCAATTCTATTGAAGTTTACATGGCCGAAGAGCGCACACTCAGAGATCAGTACAAACTTAAAATGGCAGAATGGCGCACCAAGGTTGCCACAGAAAAGAAGATTGAGCGCGAAGAAAGAGAAGTCGCGGCTCTCAAAGCCGCAGAAGCCGGCCCGAAACCGGGTATGCATCCTGAACACGGCATGGACACAAAGTGGATGGGAGATTCACGTATGATGAGTGGAGCTGGCATGCCTCCATCAAATGATCAGCAGCAGTATGATCAGGAGCAACAACGCCGAACTATGGCCCAGGCGCAAATGATGAACAATCCGTACTTGCAAGCCGCAGCGTTTGGGGGAGGTGGTTTTGGGTTCAACCCTGCCGCTGGCAATCCGTATGTCGCTGCCAACATGAATATGGGCGCCTTTGCCGGACAGGGCTACATGCAGGGAAATGGCAACCCGACGATGGCCTACCTCGGTATGTAAAGTCAGTATGCGTGGCTGTTCACGTGTTTCGACTGTACTAGCTAACAACTAAATGTGACTCCTTCCCTCACACTCTGTCACTTCTTCTATCTACTAGGAGGTCAGCCCACGCAGCAAGGCGGCATGCAACCTGGAATATACGGTGGGAACTTTCCCGGAGGTGGAGGTGGACCAGGCCCTGTTGGTAGCATGAACGACGGTAGTGGTGGACGGGGCGCGCAGTACGGTCATCCAGATCAGCGGAAACAGGAGTAAAGGATTCCAGTTGAATTCGCAGGTGCGCCAATACGTGAAAAGATGCACACGCGAGTTGTCTTAGCCTGCCTGTGGAATCAATTATAAAAAACCATAAACTTCATAGCTTGGTCGGAGTGCGTGTGGCTTTGTTCGGAATTTGTGTTACGTAGTTGTGGAGACAACCACAAGACCTAAAAAAAATAGTTCGTTGAAGATCAAGAATTTTTTATTAGTGCTGGCAATTTAGTGCTCTTTCAATGGGACAACAAACGTATGACAAGCCACGCTCGTCCCGGGTGACTTTTGTTGCTGAACCACACATATCACCAGCTTGTCGCCCACTCCAATTTCACGTTCCGATACGGATCGGTAGGCGGCAACGATATTTTGCACCGCTTCCTCGCATGTACAATCCACCTGCGTTAATACAGTTGTTGTCATTCTACTACCGGCCTGCTTCACAGAAATGGTTCTAAACTTTCCATCCAAAATGGGCTGCAACAATTCCCGTCCCGTTCCAGAAGTCGCCACCGCCACTTGCTCATAGCTACCAATGGCGTCGTAAACATAGACTTTGCCGCCACCACCGCCTCCACCACTGTTGTCGAGATCGTCACTGTCTATCGATAGGCCCGCCGCAACACAAAAGCTGTAAAAGGGAAAGCCTCGTCGACTGTACAACATTTGACTCAGCAAGGTTGCCACAGATTCTACGGGAGCTATGGTCGAGCATTCGCCAAAGTAAACAGCTGATCGCAAATCTGCCTGGACATATCGTTTCAGAGCTTCACAATCCGCATTACAGCCAGCCGATCCAACAAATGTAGGCGCATGAGACAAGACACAAGATTGGACGAGGTTTGCACCGTCTGGTACAAAGGCGGTGGAAGCTGCTGGTTGACCGTCAAGCTCTTGCTGTTGTTGCTGGCGATTGTGCAAGCTCAATGGAGTGGCATCATCTCCTGCCATCCACAGTCGACTCTCAATATGATCGCGCGACAAAATATCATAACCGCCCTCTCCCATAAATCGAGTATCGGTGGCAATTACAACATAGTTTTGGGCAGCCACGGCACAGACCAAACCACCATTTAGCTGGTACGGTTCAAACTTTTGGGCAGCTGTTGTATGGAATAATAATAAGCATAGCACTGGTATTAATTTTAACACTAATCGTGATGATAGCGGGGACGCCATCAATGTCGTATCTATGATCATTTGCTTGCGCTTGTAGGATCTTGGAAGCCCTATAGTCGATATTTTTTGTGGAGCTGTTTCGGAGGCCGCCAGCAACATCTTCTTCTTACTCGGACTTCCTTTCGAGTGTTGATATCCGAAACATTGCACAGGTTGTGAACGATCTCTGTTAGAATGTGAAGTATGGATCATTGTCTCATGTCTCATGCCTACTAGTAAAAGTAGAAGTTGTTCAATGTTATGATTCTACCGATTGGACAGTTCTACTAATAGTAGATACTAAACCATCGAGCCTCTTTTTCAGTAGACTACTACTACTAGTACTACTACTAGTAGACTAGTAGGTCTAGAGTAGGGTCTAGCTAGAGACTACTGTACTATGTTTGGCAAAGAAGATTTTACTGGAGCATTTTCAGTACACGGATTATCCAAAATCCAAATAGATTACAATGTGCCGCACACTACCTCCATACTGCACTTGCATAAAAAATCTTTCGAAACTACTAGACTACTTGTCTAGTCTAGTAGCTAGTGGCCTAGTAGAAGTAAAAAAATGAGAGTTCGGTCAAAATATAATAATATTATTATGGTCAAAAATAATGAACGATGCAAAAACTTTTATCCTTCACCAAGACGCAAACATGAAAGTATATATTTTGCTCCTAATTTTCGGCTGCCTCTGTCTCAAACATGGCGCTACGAACGGATTGGCATCACCCCATGATACACCTCCCCGTTTCGAGCAACGAGGCGACCTATCAACCTTGAAAGACTGGGCGAAGGAAAGCGGCGTGTCCTTTGCTGATGGGGTTGGATTCTCTCAAAGCAAAAATAACATGGAAGATGACTGGTCAATAGGATTGAAAAATCCTCTCTTGTTGTCCATGAAAAAAGGAACCATCGTACTGAGTGTACCAAAAGATTTCGTCTTGAGCTCTTCCAAAATTTTTATTGAAATGGGAGGCGATACAGCTCTGGGGAATGCTATGGAAATTTTGAAAGAAGGAAACTATTCGAATCACAAGGGAGAATTTCTTTTATTTCTCAAAATTTTAAAAGAACGGGAAAAAAGAGAAGCTAGCAAGTGGAGTACCTGGATAAATTGTTTGCCAAAGAAATTCTCGACCGGCGTCTGTTTTGACACTGTCGAATTGGATTGTCTGCCAAGCTTTTCCCGTGCATTAGCAGATTACGAAATTATGAAATTTCAAGCCTTTGGTGACTGTGCGACATTGCTCAAGGAAACATGGCAAGAAAAGTCAAGCTACACACAAGATGAATGCCAACTACTCTACAAGTGGGCCTACAACGTTGTGAATACCCGGTGTTGGAAGTTTTCAGATGAGCTCGATGCCGGGACAAGTGAGATAGTACCTATCGGCGATCTTTTCAATCACAAAAAGCCCGCAAATGTGGCAGTCGACAATTTGCCATCAAGTCATACCATCGACTTTGTTTTACAGGAGGGTTTATCGGGTACAACGGAATTGTCACTGTCGTACGGCCTCACGAATCCCCACCGATTTCTTACCATTTTCGGATTTGTCGATGAGTCAATGCCAGAGATCTTTTGTCAGGTTGTTTTTCCGGGTGCCACATCCGAGCATAAGGCGCTCGGCTGCGACGATCGATCCAAAATGGTCTACAATACAGTTGACGGCGCAATATCTGACACAATTTGGGATTCCGTCTTGTATCTGCTGCTGGCCTCCAAGCCCGACGAGCAACGATCTCTGTATCGAGCACATTTGGCCGAGGACTTGACAACCAAGAAAGCCTTGCGGTACAAGTACGCCCTCGAGACAAGTTTAACTTTGAAGAATCACGTTGATGGTACACTGGCGGAGCTTCGATCGCATAATGCGGACATTAATGCAGCGAAGGAAGATGGGTCTGACCATTTGCACTTGGAATTAATAGAAAAACAAAATTTCTTTTTGCAGGACGTTTTTGGAAAAGTCAACGCTATTTTGGATACAATGGTCCAGGAAGAGACCCGTCGCAGGCGTCAAGCAGCGGCCAATGTCAATTAGTTGGCTACAAAAGCAAGAGATTTTTCAATAGTATGGATGGATTGAGCAGTCAAAAATAGATGCGACGGGTAACGATCTTCTCTTGCTACTACGTATAGTCTCTCTCTCTCTCTCGCAGTGCGAGACGCTTTGCGACGAAGCAGTGGTCGTTGTGCTTCCATCTGTGGTACAATTGGATGGACAGAGCACACATAATATTTGAAAACTTATGAACTTCGCTAAAGCGCGAAAGCAAGTAGCAGCTATCAGACAAAAGTCACAACGTTTTCAATCAACAAACATTTTATAAATTATTAGAGCGTTTCTCCTCTTGCATGATAGTCAACTACTCTTACACCACATAAACCATTCCAACTTGACGGAATACATCTTCAATCGATCGATTAATCCACAACTTCTCGTATTTTATATTCTTCTACCCTTCAAAAATGCGTCCATGTTGTTGCTGAGATTGAGCATCGTGAGAGTTTAATTGATCGGCATTTCCATTTCCGTTGCCACCAATTTGTAGACCAATGCCGACGGGGTTTTGGCCGTATAACTGACCCACACCTCCTTGCATGGAATTCATACCTTGCATTTGCTGCAGCTGCCCCATCATGGTTGGGTTCTGCATGTAGTTCTGGCCCATCATAGCAGAAAGGGTCCCTGTCTGGCCGCCGGGGGGCTGCATGCCAAATGCATTCGCAAAGTAAGAATTGCTGCCTTGCATGCCAAAGCCTCCCATTCTGGGAAAGCTCATGGCCTGGAAACCGTAGGGATTCTGTCCTCCTAAAATACCCATATTCTGTTGGTTGTCGCCACCTAAGCCACTGCTGTCGCTACCAGCGGTGCCTTGCATCATGGCCTGACGTTGATGGTCCATCATCGCGTGTTGGTCTTGCAACTGGGGCATTTCCATGCCCATACTGCCGTTTTGTTGAACGAAGTCCTGCTGCTGCTGCTGCTGCTGCTGCATCTGCAGCTGTTGCAACATCTGTTGCTGCTGCAGGTCATTCATTCCCTGATGGCTAACTTGTGGCTCAGTTGCCAAGCGCTCTTCTTCCTCGGCGCGTTCCAGCTTTTTCTGCTTGGCGGCCTTCTTTCGCCACACAGCCATATTCTGCTTGTACTTGGCTCGCAAATCCGCTTCTTCTTCCATGTACTTGGCGCGTTCGTCCGCGGCAAGTTCTTTCCATGTTTTGGAAAGCATCTTGGACAAGTCGGCGTTGGTTGCTTTGGGATTCAGGCGCTTCAGACCAGCACGGCGGCTGTTGGAGTAAGCCAGAAAAGCGCTCATTGGACGTTTTGGAGCCGAAGGATCCTTCGTAGAACGCTTGTTCTGTGCTGGGACCTTCCAGGGTCCCTTGTAGGTGGCCTTTTCTTCTTCGTAACGGGCACGATCCGTCTCTGCCTTTTGCTCCCATTTCTCGCGTTCGCCCGGAGGAAGGCTCTTCCAAGACTCCGACACGAGTTTAGCGATATCAGTAGTCTTTTCGGGCCGACCCTCTTTCTCTAACTTCTTCTTGATCTCCTTGTGCTTTTCAGCCGAGAAGATGATAAAGGCCGACTTGAATCGCTTGGGGGCATCGGGTGCCTTCTTATATTTGGCGGCACTTCGTGGGCCTTTGATTTTCTTATCCACTGTTTGTTGATTCGCGAGGATAAGAAAGGGCATGGTTCGGTTGAGATGAATTCAGGAATTAATATACGTACTAGTATCACCAAGCTTGTAACTGCACGATGAGGCTTGTGAGGTTTCCAAGGACTTTCTTGGCATACTGTATCAAACAAATATATTGATGTGGTCAAAGAGCACCATCACGATGGAAACCATCGAAGGCTCAAGCCACGTTCAGCAGGAAAGGCATCTCAGTGAAAATCAACAGCGGCACGAGTTTTCGAGAGATGTGCATGATACCAGATACCAGCAGAAACGAGGGATGATATCGTTGGGGACATGACCTTCGTCAAGACCAAACTTTGATTGACTTGCATCAACAAGCGGGAGAGTACAATAGTAGTACGTAATATACACCAGCATCTTTCAATATTAGTACTACTAGAGTACTAGGTACTCGAGTACACTACACGTACCTTTAGCCATTGTTTATAGAGTGTTTAGTAGTCTGGGGGGACTTACGATACCGCAACTGATTGAGCACACTACTTTTGAAATGTGTGGAGTTGTTATCCAACTTCAGTAGGAGGCCAACCTGTGTTGGCCGTGCCTTTCCGTACAAAAACTACACAGTTTCCCGCGTTCGACGTCTTTCTTATTAGCGTGGCAGGCATAAATTCCGATGACTCGTAAGACTGTCAATGGGCAGACGTGTCACGAGTGCTCAAGACCTGTTTTGTCCCAAACCCTAAATACTCCAGATAGTAGACTACAGGCAACGCCGCAGCATAACTTTTTAATTCTTTAGTACCAGGAGCCACTCCAGATGGAGACCAATCCACAGCAAGCTAGCTAAAGAGAGAGACAGAGAGAGTCATATGAGATTGTGAAAATGAATATTACGAGAATGTCAAAAAGTAGAAATGAAAGTCAAGATCCCACCTTGAGAACGTTTCTCTAGGACTGCAGGGTTACGGGCGCTGACTGGCTACTAGGCCCTGCGGCAGCCACGCTAGAGCAATGGCCGAGACAATTTAGTCCACAGCGACTAAAAGAGTCACCATTTGAAGCTGAAAGATAAAAGCTTTGTTTACGTTTGCCTCCCTGGGGCAGAAAGTACTAGACTAGAGCGCTCAAGCACAATAGCTTGCAGGCATGAGATACGGCAGGAAGTCTCTATTTAGCAGCAAAAAATGGAGACCTCAGAAACTAGTTCCCGATAATGCCCGTGGCTACAAATATGGCCGTATGCTACCTGGGCCCTTTGCCTGGCTCCAGAGATTGAGCCAGGCAGCGAGCCAAACGAATACCGTGGCGTGGGCACCTTGGTGGTACTCATGCAGAGACTGAGGTGCAGAGACAGGTGCCTGTCAAAGTTAATATAACTGTCTCAAAACGCAAAGAGATGCTTAGCGCAACAACAAAAAGGGTGACTTCTGCCAAAACTCTATCTCCAGGGAAGTCTGAAGTTAAATATTAGTCTATGGTAGCGTTACTTTACCCTCGCGGCGTCAAACCGTGGTCAGTCCAAGTCTCTCAAGGCCTGCTTACATACGCAACCACGTTAAAGACTTCCTTCTAACTGACTTAGCAAGTACCGAGCTCCAAAATATCCCTCACAAAGAAGGCCCTGACTTTGTTCCAGTTGTGCGGCTTTTTTGGAGAAGACTGTTCTTCGCTCTTGTTCCATCCCCGTACAATGTTCGCCAATTCATTCTACTGGACTCCTAATTTCATACTTTGTGCTTGTCTGTCTCATCATTCCCGTTATGATTGTCATCTTTGTAATCACCATGAGATTGTGTACAAGCGTGAATTGCTCGAACAGCATCATCAATGTACTCAAGGTATTCGGTTGCCTCCGTATCACGTAAGAGTCCACATTTGTTGTGTTTTGTGATGCTTGTTGCCGCTTTGTTAAGAAGAATCACACTTACATAGTGCGCCTCAAACGACTCTTATTCCTGCTGATCAATGGACTCAATGTAATCAATGGCTCGTTGTTCTTCTTTCTCGCTTTCTGACAAGATTCGGCTGGCGGCCTTTTTTAGTTCGTCATGAGCATCGTCCGCGAACTCCTCCCTTAGCAGTTTTCGAGCGCTGCGGTGAGCGTCCTGGAAGACGTATGCCTTCAGCATAGCAATGCGCTTGTTTTGGTGCTTCTTACCGACTCTTTGGTGGTGGAACGGACGTTCAATTGCATCAGTCGTTGCCTTTGAAAAGGCAACTTTGTTAATTTCAGTAAACTCCCAACCCACAATCGGTCCTCCGCG
>Ga0100391_1001557_pt1 | contig 25291 bp, 22 predicted proteins | sample CryGeymeta201515_FD_81541 | JGI IMG/M metagenome (GOLD analysis project Ga0100391, IMG submission 81541) | Groundwater microbial communities from Crystal Geyser aquifers in Utah, USA - Crystal Geyser metaG 2015-15 | ecosystem: Environmental > Aquatic > Deep subsurface > Groundwater | place: USA... | reverse complement strand
GCACCATTTGGTGGTTTTCCGTCGCCATATGCTAAACATATAGTAGTGTCATTTTTGTTACGTGGTATAGGATTACCATTTTGGTCTAAACAGGGAAGTATATATAAATGTTCATGAACAAACTTTCTTCGATGAACTTGGCGATCAGCTTCCCCGTCTACCGCTTCAACAATTTTAATATCATTTGGTAATGTTGAAATAACGTCAGCAAGAGTATTTTCAGTTTCTTCTCCATAAAAGTTCTTAGCTTTTTGCTCAAGTATATCCGAATATTCCTGTTGATTATTAACAGGACCAACACGCAATCTCCATATATGGTTGTACCAAGTTGGCGCATACCCTTCACTTGCTCGATTGGCATCTTCTACCACATAATATTTGTTTATATTGGGTAAATTTGGGTCTAATTGTTCTTGACGCAAATGTGGTAGTTCAATTACGTCACCTGGCATTATGGCTCTCCCAATTTTATCAACCATATCATTATAATGCACAGTTATATATAAATTATCGCTGGTTAAAAATAACCCAAATTGACGTAAATCAAAATCATTATCCTGTATTGGATAATGGCATCTTAATTCATAAATATCCGGATCATACTTTCTATCACGATTTTCTAAATAGAATAAATCCTGTATATCGGTTTCTGTTGACGCAGGTTTTTCTTCAAGATAATTTGGTTGGCTTAAATCGCCCTTTTGTCTTAGAGCAGGATCAGAATTGTCCGGAAAAACACCACCAGCATCACCATTATCTTTTGGTCCCAAATATTTATGAATATAAGCACTCGTGCCGCCAAACACATATTGTTGGCGAACATAGTTATCCACTGTTTTATAATTATTTTTTCGTTGAACGTTCAATAAACTCAAACGTGGCATAATATCTCCTTTTTATTATTTATCATGTCTTGACATGCATCACACGACCTGTTTAATATAATGCTACATGTTAAATGGAGAAAATTATGGCTGATTTAAATGACGTTAGAAAACAACATCAGGGAAAAAGTAGTGAAGCAGCCCAAATTTATTTTGATGAGGGCACACGCGGACTATTTGCTGAAATTCAAAAAATTAGACATGAACGAGATTTGGCCATTATAGAAGCTATTGCCAAAGTAAATTCTGAATTTGACGAAAAATTAAAAGCCGCTGAAGAAAATCACGCTTTTGTTATGGTTTTGAAAAAGGATTAATATTATGGCTGTTAGTAAGATAACTATTCCTGAACAAATGTATTTGGGGATGCTTTGGCGTGAAAATGAAGTACCTTTGGGATTTTTAACACCAGATGGTACTGATTCTGCTGCAATTAAAAGAAAGCAAACAGTTGATAATTGGGTCAGAGCAAACGAACGCCATAGATCAAAGATTCCAATTGATAAAACAACTGTTAAGAACGAATTATTATCTGGTTTCAAATTAAGCAAAAGCACTCGTAGATGGACTACACAAAACGTAGTTTGGCGAGTAATTGATCCGCGTGGGTTTGAAATTGAAATTAGTTCTGAAAATTTGATGACCCTTATAGATGACACCACTATAATTAATGGTGAAATTTTGGGTAGGCTAATTTATGGTAGAGCCGCAGCATCCAACGTATTGCTTCATGAAAACAGTGAAGAATATACGGCTGCGGTTAAAATGACCAGTGTGGTAAGTGAAATTGTATCAATGCGCGATGTTAAGCCCGGTTATGAGGTTGCTCTTCATAATGGTATGACACTACGTTATTGGGGGTATTACCATACATTAAGTTTTTCTAAACAGTATTCTGAAACTACTTCTCATGTTGAAAAACAACATACAAAAATTTCAGATAAAAAAACTCATGTTTTTGTTAATGAATCTGAAAATAAGATTTACATAGCCGGATCACCCAAAATTGGTAAAATATTGGATAAATCCAGGGAATATACTAGTGATCAAGCAATAGTTGAACTTTCAAACATGATAGCAAACCAACATATGGCCATAACATCTATTGGTAATGGGTATGGGCATTATGATATAATAGGATTTGTACTTTCTAAAAAGAGTGCGGTAACTTTTGAATATGATCCTGTAACAATAGAACAAGTTGAAGAATTGTATTATAAATTCCAAAAGAATGGAAATTATCATTTTTGGCATGTGTATGCTTTGGCGAATAATAGTGCAACATATTGTTGTGATTATTATAGAAATCCTTTTGGTATACCCAACCAACCCATAAACCCAACAGAATGTTGGTGTGAAGTTACTTTTGATATTAATGATGGTAATCAAGAATACTTAACTAGCGCGCGCCAGAACAACAGTTTGTTTGGTAGTAGAACTCATTATTCTAGAAAAAAATTTTTGTGGACTGATATTGTTGATTCCATAATATCAATTAATTTTATCAAACTTACGGTTGATGATGGTGCAGTTTCTATAGAATATTATATTCATTGACAATGGTTGACAATATTGTGTGATCTCGTATACTGTTAGTATATGGAGATCACACAATGATGTTGTCAAATCAGATCAAAAATAAGTTTCGAAGTGCAGAAGCCTCATATATTGAATTTGAATCGGATCTGCGAAGAAATAAGCGTATCATAAAAGATAAAAAATACAATTTAGAATTAGCCAAAATTATAACCAATTATCATTCAGCTTGGTTCGCTGTATGTAGATCATATTATACCAAAAAGCCAGCCACTCCCGAGTTGGAAAAACATATTTCTAAATTAATTGATAAATTTTTAGAAATTGAAGGAATATTGAAACATTTGATGTTTCTGGCACGACTAACAGAGTGTTGACATACCCCCAAAAACCTGTTATCTTCTGTTAAACTTAATGGAGGCCAACATGGAAATATTTTATTTCTTAATTTCAACTGAATATCTACTTTTTACCATTAGCTTAGGATTGGCCCTACTATTGGCTATTGCTGTTATGTTAATTGGTGAATTTGATGATGAATTGGACTTTGACATAGAGGATGCCCCCGTTCTTAACTTTTTGGGATTTGGGCATGTTCCGGTAATGGTTGGTATTTTAACACTTCTAACTTCTTTTGGTATTTTTGGATACATTATACAGGGAATTTTGGCAGCAAAGTTATTTTTACTACCGTGGTTCATTGCTGTGATTCCGGCGGCAGTATTTTCAGTTTTCGCAACCAGCAAAATGAATAAAATAATTGGTGAGTTATTGCCAAGTTATGAAAATTATTCAATAAATTTATCAAATTTAGTGGGGAAAGAAGCAACCATCACACTTCCTGCACCCGCTGGTCGAATTGTTGAAGCAAAGGTAATTGATGACTTGCATCAAATTCATTATATACGGCTTAAGATCACACACGATGTTTTTATGGGTGATAAATTAATTTTATCAGTTTTAGATCAAGATACTAACGTTTTTACACATAACTAGGAGGATATTTTATGGAAGGAATAATTACTATTGCAGCGATTGCAGTATCGGTCATATTATTTGTTTTAATACTTGGTTGGGCTTTTTCAAAATGGTATAATAGAGCAACAAAGGAAGTTGCGTTCGTCAGGACTGGTAAGGGTGGCGAAAAGGTCGTCAAAGACGGCGGGGCCTTGGTATTACCAATCTTACATGAAGTTATTCGTGTAAACATGCAAACACTTCCATTGGTAGTTGACCGCAAGGCTGCTGAAGCTCTTATTACGAAAGATAAATTTCGAGTTGACGTGGGAGCCAGCTTTTATGTTAAGGTTCGTCCGGATACTGAAGGTATCGCAACCGCTGCACAAACTTTGGGTACCAGAACAATGGACCCACATGCTTTGGCTAAGGTAGTTGAAGACAAATTGGTTGACGCACTTCGTTCAACTGCTGCCCAGATGGACATGTTTGAATTACACGAAAAAAGAACGCAGTTCGTTTTGGCAGTGCAAGAAGCTGCTGGTGAAGATTTGAGTAAAAACGGTTTGGCGTTGGAATCAGTTTCACTTACTCATTTAGATCAAACGGATCCAAAATTTTTGAATTCCAATAACGCATTTGACGCCGAAGGATTACGTGCTCTTGCAGCAATTACCGAAGAACGCAGAAAAGAACGCAACCAGATTGAAGCTGATACTCGGGTTGCCATTGAAACTAAGAACTTGGAAGCAAACAAACGTAGTTTAACTCTTGCGCAGGAGCAGGAATGGGCTACTCTTGAGCAGGAACGCGAAGTTGAAACTCGTCGTGCTCAGCAGGAATCACAGCTTGCCAAAGAACGTGCCGAAAGAACACGGGAAGCACAGGTTGCTCAGATTGAAGCTGAACAAGCCACCAAGCAAGCAGAAATCAATAGACAGCGTTCTGTTGAAGAAGCTGAAATCAACAAGCGCAAAGCTCTTGAAATTGCTAAACAGGATCAAGAAATTGCTATTGCTACAAAGAGCATGGAACGGTCTGAAGCACAAGCCAAAGCCGATGCTGCCAGAGCAGATGCAGTAACCGCCGAACAGGCAGTTATTACCGCCGAGGAAAAAGCAAAGGCCGACCGTGTTAAGCAAATTGCTCTTATTGAAGCAACCAAGACTGCTGAAGAAGAAGCTACTCGCATACGTATCAGAGCACAAGCTGAATATGAAGCTGCTGATAATAAAGCTAAAGCAATCGAAAGATTAGCACAAGCTCAATTAACCGAAGATGCCGCACGTGCCAAGGGTGAACAGGCAATCAATGAAGCTGCGAATATGTTAAACCAGGAACAGATTGATTTACGTATTAGACTTGCTCTAATTGACCGTTTGCCTGCCATTCTTGAACAAATGGTTAAGCCAATTGAAAAGGTTGATAGTGTTCGTGTTGTTCATATGAGCGGCGGCATGGGCAATATGATGGGCGGCACCGCCGGAGTTGAAGCCAACGGTAATATTGCTGATCAAGTTTCTAGAGCAATGCTTGGTTATAAAATGCAAGTACCAATGGTTGAAGAATTAGCCAAACAAATTGGGGTGGATTTGGGTGATATGAACAAAACACTTTCTAATTTTGTTGATACTTCTGAACCAACCAACGAAGAACAATCGGAAGGTTAATTAAAATTAATGGGAGGGAAATCCCCTCCCATTTTTTTGTGGAGTATTAAATATGATTGAATTTATTTTTATATCCTGCATTACAACATTTAGTTGTTATGTGTTATATCATCATTTAATAAACGAATTAACATTTAATGAAATTTATGATTTAAAAATTAAAAATAAAATACCATTTTTAATGAGTAAACGCGATAAGTTGCTATTGCGTGGGCTTGAAACAATAACAGATTTGAAAAAACAATTTTTGAAAAAACAATTTAATAGTGCTAAATCAAATAAATTATATTCACTTATTTTGGAAACTTTGGCATATTACGAAACTACTAACAAAAGTGTTAATGAACTAGAAAGTTTTCTTAAACTTAAGGTTTTTCCATTAAAAAGTATTTCAAATCAATATATTAGATTAGAATATGGACACAAATATATAGAAGCGTATACCGCAATTTTAGATGATGCAATTTTGGATATTGAAAAAACTAATCAAATGTTACTTTCGCATGACGAAAAAATTGCTTCTATTGACTTAAAAGTATTAAAATCATATTATAACTAAATATAACTTAGTTTATTTTAATTACTTTTGGGGAGAGTTTATGTGAACAATATTTTAAGATTTTTATCAATTATACTTTTTTCTACAGCGACCGCAATGCTACCGTTAATACCCTCAAATGCCGCAACATTTTCTGAAGATTTGTTAAATTGGAAGATACGTTCGGTTTTAATAGAATCAACTAATTCGTATGTTTGCTATTATACTTTTGCAGCCTCTAATTTTTTTATGTCATTTACATATGATGATGATGTAAATGAGTTTGGGATAATGGTTGTGACTCCCAATTTTACTCAGTTGGGGATTCCTCTTGGACCACAGCATAATTATACCGTTGAATTTGACGGGCAACAAATGGATAATGTATTAGTTACTCATATACAACCGGGATTCATTTATCTTTTATTTCCTGATAAAAATCTAATTCAACCAAATATTACTGATTCTAGTTCTATTATACTTAAATTTAATTTGGGTGGTGGGTTGGTATTGACTTTTCCAATCGCACCAAATTATAATGCGGCCCTTGCTAAAGCTGCAGAATGTTACACCAATCCTGTATTCGATGATGATGCGACAATTGATTTAACACCGCCTTTTGACCCCAAAATACCAACTACTCAATCTAAATTAACATTGCAGGATATTCATTATCGTGCAATTCAAACGATATCTAGTTTCCCAATTATATTACCAACCAATGATTCAACTCAATCATTCTTTTCATATATTATGGGTAATTTAGAATCTGCTTATACCGTAACGGCAAATTCAAATACGATTTCGTTTCGGGATGATAATTTGATTGGGTTGTTTATGATTTCAAAACCCGGAGCAGAAATAACTTCGGAAAGATTATTATCAGCATATAAATCAAGGTTACCAACAGGCACTTGCACCACGGTTAATGCATCCTTACTAAAAGAAAATGATGACGGATTTTTGCTTAATTACATTTCTCTTTGTACTGAATTATCTGAAAATTATTTTAGTATTGGTTATTTGCTATACACGGCTAAAACAAAGCAAATAGTGGAATTTAACACATTGAGTTATCATGATAAATTTCCGTTTAATCTAGAAAATTTGGATACACTACGAATAACATTGGAAAATTTTATTAAAGGTGATTTGGGAAAGGCTTACTAATAAATACTTTTAACACACAGGAGATTTAAAGTGGATATATTAGGCCAAATACCATCAAACAACGATGTAAGAACTAAACTAGTTAGAGAAATTAAATTATCATTGGGTGATGGCATGGTTGATTTAGAACCAGATCCGGAGCATTATGATTTAGCAATAGATAAGGCCTTGGATAGGTATAGAACTAGAAGTAAAAATTCTACTGAAGAAAGTTTTATATTTTTGGAAGTTCAACCGGAAACTGCCTCATACACCTTGCCAAATGAAGTATTAGAAGTGCGAGATGTTTATCGACGCGGCGCAAGTGGGAATACCGGCGGCGGCACATTTTTTGATCCTTTTTCGGCCAGTATTACCAATTCGGTCTATGGTATTCCATATGCAAGTGGCACTTCGGGAGACTTAGTTACTTATGAATTGGCGTTACAATATCAAGAACTTGTTGGGCGTATGTTTGGGTTGGAATTGATGTACACTTGGAATAAGGTAACTAAGAAAATATCTTTTCATAGAAAATTTGCTGCTCCTGAACAAGTATTACTATGGTGTTTTAATTATCGTCCAGAATCAATACTTTTAACTTCTTATGATAGTAAACAATGGATTAGAGATTACGCCATTGCTGCCACTAAATTTATGATAGGGGAAGCTCGTAGTTTCTTTTCTTCAATTCCCGGACCGGGCGGCGGCGTAACACTCAATGGCGATACCCTAAAGAATGATGCATTGGCAGAAATGCAACGGCTTGAGGAAGAGGTTATGACACAACGTGATGGCGGCGATGAAGGATATTATTTCGTAATTGGATAAATATTGTTATATAATAATATTTTAAATTATGGTATAAATATGATTGAATTTATCAAAACCCAATTGTTGCTGGTATATAGCACTAAACGAAAAATAGCATGGATACATGACAATGGATATATGGATGAAATTAATAAGTATTTGTCGCCCATAATTCCAAGAAGTAATGAAGAAACAATATATTTATTATATAATAGTTACGAATTATGTAACGAAACCGATGAACTTAAACCATTTAAACGGGGTAAATATGTTTTTTGTTCAACTACAAATTCTGGATGTCAATGTAGAGCTAAAAGTTTTTCTGAAAAAATAAATCAACCGGAGGTCAAGTTAAAAATTCAAACTGCATTGAAAAAAGGATACTCTGAAAATTCTCTTGAAATTAAAGAAAAAAGAAAACAAACCAATTTAGACAGATATGGGGTTGAAAATCCTTTTCAATCAGAACTAGTCAAAAATAAAAGTAAACAAACCAATTTAGACAGATATGGGGTTGAAAATCCTTTTCAATCAGAACTAGTCAAAAATAAAAGTAAACAAACCAATTTAGACAGATATGGGGTTGAATACATTAGTAAATCCCAAGAAATAAAAGATAAAAAACGACAGACTTGTATTGATAAATATGGAGTTGCCAATGTTGGTTTAATTCCTTCTTCTATAGAAAAAAGAAAACAAACTAATTTGGATAGATATGGTGTATATAACGGGTCAATGAAACACTATACTACAGAACAACAACTGTTGGTTGGTAACAAATCAATTTTAAAAGAATCTCTTAAGAACAAAACATATATGCAGTTGGCCTCGGAAACCGGGGTATCTGCCACAACTTTGGCCAATTATGCGCATCATTACGGTATTCGAGAATATTACGAAAGTTCATATGAAAAAATAATAAATCATTGGCTAATCAATGATTTAAATACTACAATTTTAAATAGAACCAGGAAAATAATTTCTCCGTATGAATTGGATACTGTTATATTAGAAAAAAACTTAGCAATTGAATTTTGCGGGTTATATTGGCATTCCGATATAAACAAAGACAAACAATACCATCGTATGAAATATTTAAAATGTAAGGAACAGGGATTTTCTTTAATTACAATTTTTGAAGACGAATGGGTATTCAACGAGTATATATGTAAAAAAATAATCAAGAATAAACTTGGGTTGACAGATTTACGAATAAATGCTAGAATGACCAAAGTAGTTAACATTCCTTGGAAAACTGCACAGGTATTTTATGAAAAAGAACATATATCTGGTGCAGGATCTCCCACTAAATTAAATTATGGATTAGTTTACAATGATGATATAGTTGCTGTAATGAGTTTTGGACCCCAGCGCCGCGCCCTTGGTTCAATTTCTAAAGAAAAATGTTATGAGATTTATAGATATGCAACTATAGATGCTAATATACGGGGAGGAGCGAGTAAATTATTGACAGCTTTTGAACGTAATGTGGATGTTAAAGAACTTATTACTTTTGCAGATTTGCGTTGGGGGTCTGGTAATTTGTATAAACATCTTGGGTTTACTTTTTTATATGATACCGCCCCGAATTATTATTATTATAAATTGCCAAATTTGAAAAGATTGCATAGGTTTAATTTTACAAAACATAATATTATTAATTCTGGTGGCGACCCTACTCTTACTGAATATCAAAATATGATAAACAGTGGATATTCGCGAATATTTGATTGCGGAAACGGTAAATGGATTAAACAATATGCTTGATAAATATTTAAAATATAAAGAGTTTAATGATTGGGTATTACATAATAAACTTATGACCAAATTAATAAACACCCCTATCTTTTGTACATTAATATTAGAAGATAATAGACGTTATGAAATATTATTTTTTGATGGAGAAGTTTTCAGTTATAAATTTTTTATTTTTTCTCTAGAAATATATAATATTTCTAGATTTTATTACAGAAACAGCCAAATTAAAAATAAATCAAAATTAGAAGAACATGATAAAATTGTTCAATGTTTAATTAGAAAAAATATCATTAAAGAAGTTATAACACCCCATCCTTATCATAAAAATTCAAAACCCAAAATTATAACTGACATTGGGAATTCTTACCATGATTTTATTACAACATTAACTAATCTTGATTTTTCTAATGTTTACGAATTATTGCCTATAATTGAGAGAGCAAAAAATGAATAATATTGAAGATGGTATAATAAATTTTGCAGAAATTATAAAAGGTCGTTATAATTCTAATAATCCAAAAATTACATTTATGGTTCAAACAGACATATTTAATTCAGTAAATGTTTATAAATTTGGTATAATTAAATTAGAAGATAATAAAGTATTTGGGTGGTTATGGACCACTAAAGAACATAAAGTATATGTGCCATTTGATATTACTGATAATAATCGTAATAATGATATACAAATAAAAGTTTTTAAAAATAAAAAATCTGCGGATAATTATGCACTATGGTTAGTAATGAATGGGAGTAAAATGCAAAATGTTGAATAAATCTGATAATTTAACTAAATATTTGGGTACTCCACAGAATAATAGAGTTTCATCATTAAATGACTTTTTAAATTTGAAAGGAAAAACTATTTGGTTGATTACTGTTCCGCAATTTGATGGAATAACAGAAATGTATGCTAATTCGTTTATAACAGAATGGCATGTTGATGATTGTTATAATGTATATGGTAATAAAATATTAATTGACGATGAAATTAATAATGAATTTTCAATATATAGTCCACATGCTACCAAATTTAAAGAAAATAATAATGAAATTTATAGATATTTAATATCATTGCAGGATTATAATATTATAAATAGTGAAACGAATACTAATCATGCAGCTTTTTATGATAAAGAAAGTGCAGACACATATAGGATATGGTTATTGATGAATTTTCCTAGATCGGAAATATGTAGTTTACTCGATGACCGTATTACTCAATGCAAACTAGTTAATTGGAATAATTTTTTAAAATTTGGTTTAGAATTTAATGCAGTGGTAATATAATGAAAATAATAGCAATTTCCGGATTTATTGGCGCAGGTAAAGATACGGTTGCAAATTATCTGATTAAAAATTATGAATTTAACCGAGAATCACTGGCCAAGAGTTTAAAAGATGCAACTGCGACCATATTTAATTGGCCCAGGCATCTGCTTGAAGGGGATACTGACGAAAGTAGAAACTGGAGAGAAACAGTGGATCCATGGTGGTCAAAAAAATTAAAACTACCAAATGCTACTCCTAGGTTAATATTACAACTTATTGGCACAGAAGTATTTCGTAATAGTTTTAACCAAGATATATGGACACTTTCTTTGGAAAATAGATTATTATCTAATAAAAATTCCAATATCATCATAACAGATTGTAGATTCCCGAATGAAATTGAGATAATTAGAAAGTTATCTGGTAAATTGGTTTGGGTTAAGCGCGGCCCGTTACCGGAATGGTATAGTATGGCATTGGATGTAAACACCAATTCGCCACATTTACTGGAAGATTTTACTAAAAAATATAGAGTTCATCAATCAGAATTTAGATGGATAGGCACAAATTTTGATATTATTATTAATAACGATGATTCTTTGTCTAAATTATATGATACTATTGATACTTTTATGAATTCGGCTGATTGGCAAAAATAATCTGCATAAAATTTACTCCTTTTGATAAATAAAATAAACAGTTTATAATAACTTTTATTGTAAAGAAGGATTAAATAATGGCTTTAGTATCACCAGGCGTAGAAATACAAGTTATAGATGAAAGTATTGCAGGATCTTCCGGTCCGGGTACTATTCCTCTTATTTTTATTGCTACTCAACAAAATAAAACAATTAACACCGCTTTGGGACCGGTATTCAATACGGTAGCTTCCGGAACAGTAACAGCAAATGCTGGCGAATTATATCTAATAACTTCGCAACGTGAATTGATACAAACATTTGGGGATCCCGTATTTTATGAAAATCAGGGCACTCCTATTCCCGGATATGAATTAAATGAATATGGGTTATTGGCGGCATATCAATTTTTGGGTATATCAAATAGAGCGTATGTAATACGAGCTGATTTGGATTTGGCACAAATGTTGCCGACTAACTTTGAACCCACAAATCCGCCATTTAGTGGTACATATTGGCTTGATTTAACCGAAACATCTTGGGGTATATTTAAAAGTGATGGTAGCTCTGTTCCCGGAACCGCATGGCAGTCGCAAATACCGTTGGTTGTTTCGAGGACGGGTCAAACAGAAAATGTGGTGGTTTCTGAAGTTGGTTTTGATGAAAATACCACAGCGGTAGCAGTTACTGGTAATTTAGAAATCAATGGGGTAATTGTATCTATTAATAATTCAGATACAATTGAGCAGGTAGCATTACTTATTAATACCGCTAATATTACATCTATACGAGCTACTGTATTACGTTACAGTGATAGATCTTGGTTAGCTATACGAAATTTGGATGCTGGTAAAATTGATATAGGTGGCGATTCAACAGTGGTAACTGGTTTAGGATTTGATAATCAGACTGTGGTTCGACACCCAAGTTTTACTTTGGGACAAAACGGTGATTTTGCGGTAATGCCAATTTTAGGTGATAATTTATATTATGAAAAAATAAGACCAACCGGTCTGCTCGGTGAATCTGATCCAGATGCTGTAGCATTTTGGTTTTTGATTGGTTCAGATACTTGGAGAAGAACTTCTACAACTGTAGCAACTGGTATTACATTAACTAATTATTTGAGTAATCCTTTGGCCTCATCGGACCAATTAACTATTTCTAATGGCGATGATTCTGTGACAATAACATTTGGGGTAGCCGATGTTAATACGTTAAACAATGTTATTGCTAAAATTAATTTAGATCTAGTTAATGCTTCGATGAATGATAAGTTTGTTTCTATGTTGGATGTTAATAACAGAATAGCGGTAGTAAACATAGAGGGCGGTAATTTAATACTTACTGGATCAACTGGTGTCACCGCTCTACTTGGTTTCACAACCACTAATATTAATAGAAATAGAGTATATTATTCCCCGCATTTTCAAGTACCTGCAGGGTCTAGATCAGGCGATATTTGGGTTAAAACTACGAACCCAAATGCTGGCGCCGACTACATTGTTAAAATTTATAGCAGAACAACAAGTTCTTGGACAACGATTCCTGCCCCATTTTATTTAAATGATGATAAAGCATTGAGTGCTCTTAGTACATCGGCCGCTCCTGGCACTTTGTATACTAGGTTTAACTTGTATGGTACAGTATCTGATCCAATAACATCACAAATATTACGTAGATACACTGGCGCCGGCACAGTTGATATTATTGGGGATAGTATTCCGGGTGTTACTACTCCGTCGTTAGTTCCTGGAGACCAATTTGTTTTGACTGTTGGTACACCAAACGGCGGCGGGCAAGACAGTCAAATAATTACTATTACTGGTTCGGGGATAGCTGACGTTATTACTGATATTAATAATTCAACGTTACCAAATATACTTGCTGATAGTGTAGGCGGATTCTTAAGAATAAGCAACACTTCCGGATACAGTTTAACTATTGGGTATTTTGATCCAAATACAAACGCTTTTGTAGATACTACCAATACTGATGATCCAATTGCATCATTGGGCTTTACTGATGGGTTAAACGCAAGTAGATTTACTGATTTAACTTATTCTGCTTCAGTTGTTGCCCCAACTACCGAAGCAGAATCGGGTAGACTTTGGTTTAATGACGATTTCTTAGCTGACATTATGGTTGGCGACGGTGACCAATGGATTGGGTTGCGAAATGCATTTCCAAGCGTAGACCCCCAGGGTGTTATTATTGCTGGCAGTGCTCCTGAATTTCAAACTGATGGTACTCCATTGGTAGAAAATGATTTATGGTTGGACGGAAGCGATTCTGAAAATTATCCGGCGCTTTATCGATACCGGGCACTAACCAAAGTATGGGAACCCATTGATACTACTGACCAAACCACACCGTTTGGTATAGTTTTTGGGGACGCTCGTTGGAGCGTTGACGGGCAACGAGATGGAGATAGAACGCAGGCTGGATTGACAAAGTCGGATTTCTTAGATCCCGATGCGCCGGATCCAAGAACATATCCCGCCGGTATGCTATTGTTCAACACAAGAGCATCCACAAACAATGTTAAAAGATGGATTCCAAATTATCTTGCAGAATTTGTTGGTCAAGAAGAATCTCCTGGTGTTCAATATTCCGTTGGGTTAAGTGACTTCCCAACCGATACTATTACTACTGCTAACCAAGGCAGGTGGGTTACTGCTTCGGGTAACGAAGTTGATGGAAGTCCGTTTATGGGTAGAAAAGCTCAAAGAAGATTGGTTATACAATCCATAGCAGCTGACATAATTAGTAATCAGGATATTAGAGCAGAAACTGCTTTTTACAACTTAATAGCAGCCCCCGGATACCCTGAACTTATTGATGAAATGGTAACACTAAATACCGACATTAAGGAAGTAGCATTTATCGTAGGCGATACTCCCGCAAGATTAGAACCGGATGGAACTAGCATTCAACGTTGGGCAACCAATGCAAATAACGTTGCAAGCACTGGTGATGAAGGATTAACGGTTGCCAATACTTATGTTGGACTATATTATCCGTGGGCATTGAGCACCAATACAAATGGCCAGGAAGTAGTTGTTCCGCCAAGCAATCTAGTTTTGCGAACCATTGCGTTCAATGATAATGTGGCATATCCTTGGTTTGCTCCTGCAGGATTTAATCGAGGATTAATTACAAATGCTGGATCAGTTGGGTATATTAATTCAGAAGATGAATACCAACCAGTAATTTTGAATCCCGGACAACGTGACACATTATATGTTAATAATATTAATCCATTAGCTTATATGCCAAACAAGGGACTTGTGGTATTTGGACAGAAAACACTTCATCCAAATGAAACTAGTGCTTTAAGTAGAGTGAATGTTGTTAGATTGATTAACTTCTTGAGATTTAACTATGATGTTATTGCTAAACCATTCTTGTTTGAACCAAATGATAAACAAACTAGAGATCAGGTAACATCAGTATTTGAAAGATTTACTGGTAACTTGGTAAGCTTAAGAGCATTATATGACTTTGCGGTTGTTTGCGACGAGAGCAATAACACTCCAGATAGAATTGATAGAAATGAATTGTGGATTGATGTAGCGATACAGCCAGTTAAAGCAATAGAATTTATCTACATACCAATTAGAATTAGAAATACTGGTGAAGATTTAACTAACTTATTGCCTGGAGTATAATATAATATAATATATATTAAATAGAAAAATAAAAAGGAGCAGAAATGCTCCTTTTTTACGAGTTATTTTTTATACCAAATCCATTTAGAATGACCACAATCCCAAACTCTATCGTACCCTTGATTTAATCTATTTTCCCATTCCGTTAAATCTGGATTGTCAAATTTAGTCTTTCTAAGATTAAACCTATAAATTCTAAATTTATAATCATTAGTGTACCAATAATTAGGAAGAGTATTACCTATAAAATTAAAACCTAATTTTTCATATAAATCGCCAATCCCCCATCTTAAATCAGAATATGAAACAACTATATCTGGATTAACATCTTTAATAAAATGAGAAAATAATTTTGATGCGCCACCCAATACTCTACCTTTAGAACAATATCTTGATAATTCATAATCATAATTAGATTTTAATTGATTTTTAGCTCTAGTTGGTCGAGTAAAAGTCATTACTGCTATTAAAACATTTTCAATATATAGACCATACTTTAAAGAAGCTGCGGTATATCCATAAATATGGTGTTGATTGATAAAATCTTTAGCAATATTGCTAGATATTTCCTTAACGACACTCTTTCTAGCATAATATTTATTACCAAATCCCAAAATAGAACTTAATCTATTTTTAACAATATCTAATTTATTAAGCCATTCATCTTCAAATATTTGAATTAAATTAATACCCTTTTCTAAACATTTATTTCTTTTAGTTAAGTGATAAAATTTGCCCTTACCATTTTTTTCAGAATGCCAATACAATCCATTATATTCAATACCAATATTATATTCTGGCAGTAAAAAGTCTATTTCAAAATTATTTGAAAGAATAGATTTATCACCTCTAATAATTTTAATTCCTAAAGAATTAATGTAATCATATAATTCATTTTCTGTTTTAGAATTAAGAGTTGGATAGCATCCTCTACACATTCTTTGATGATGATATGATTTAATACTTCGGGTATGAATGGTATTACATTTGTTGCAAGACAACTCCACTAATCCATCATTATATGATAATGTTGAAAAATCCAACTCTTTAAAAATTTCTTTATATTTTTCAATTGTTCTTAAGGCTAATTTTTCATAATACCCATTATTAACTTTAGTAATAATAGCTTTTTTTGCTCTTTCCTTTAATTCATCTGTATTTTTTCTAGCATAACTTATCATAGATTGACTAATTTTTTCCTTAGTTTCTTTGGGTAATTTTAATCCTACTTGGGGATGTGTATTCTGTTCATGCCATTTCCTATGACGTAAAATACCACTTTGACTTAATTTATCTTTTGTTTCTTTTGTTTGTGCTATTCCTTTATTCCAAGGAACAATAATTTGTTTAGATTTAGTGTCTTTAATTTTTTGTTTAATTGATTCTGAACGTGATACCCCTTTACGCAATTCATTAGCTTTTTTACTTCTTTCGCTAAAAAATTCTAATATTTTCTTATCAAATAATTCACTATCGGGATATTTTTCTTTATATTGAAAAGTAGTTAAATTATGGGCAAATTTAAGATGACGATTAGTTATCTGTTTAAATTCTTTTTCACATTCTAAGCATTTTACCATAATTTTTCCTGGATAAATATAGTTATTCAACTAAATTATATTATAGTAAATATTTATGTTTTTCAAATTTAATTTATAATTGACAGCAAAGTCATAAAATAATATAAATAAGGGGATTAAATCCTCTTATTTTGTGAGTAAAATGAAAAATAAAATTTTAGAGGTATTATCAGAAACACCTCGCAAAGGTTGGTCTAGAAAAATAGCCAAAACATCGGATTTTATTAGTTGGTTAAACCTAATATATCCAAATATACATATTTCAGAACAATTGATATTATTATACAATGATCAATCAAATCCTCCAAATTGTCCTGTGTGTTCTAATAGAATTAAACTAACAGGGGTAATATATAAAAATACTTGTTCTAGAATTTGTGCTGAACAATTAAAAAAACAAACAGGCCAAAAGGCCAAAGAAATGGAAAAAGCTAAACAAACTAATATTAAAAAATATGGTGAAACTAGCCCAGCCAAAACAAGACAATTTCAGGAAAAACGATTAAAAACTATGATTAATAAGTATGGTGATGTAATTTCGCCAAAACATAAGGAAATCTTAGAATTATCTAAATCTAAAGCATATTTGACTAGAAAAAATAATTTGTTAGAAAATCATGGAGTAGAAAATATTAGTTCTTTAATTGAAACAAAAGAAAATAGAAAAAATACATACTTGATAAAATACGGGGTTGAACATTATCACCAGTCAAGCGAATATAAAGAAAAAATTAAAAATAGAAAAATAGATAAAATAGAAACTTTAAATTCCGATATAATCGTTATTTCTTTTGATAATATAACAAATTATAAAACGATGGGTATTACATATACATGTAAAAAATGTTTAATTCAAGAAACTATTCCTATGGTTACGTTTAATTATAGATCTATTAATTTTAATACGCCTTGTTCTAATTGTGGTAATTTTAATAAACCTTGGTCTAATGGTGAAAAAGAATTATTATCCAACATACGAGAATTTTATAAAGGCGAAATAATTACTAATAAAAAAATAATACCGCCATATACTTTGGATATGTTCATTCCTGAATTTAATTTAGCAATAGAATATAATGGATTGTTTTGGCACTCTGAACGTGGTGGCGGCAAATCACCAAATTATCATAAAATAAAAACTGATTTATGCAGAAGTAAGAATATAAGATTACTTCATATTTTTGAAAATGAATATAAAAATTCAAAAGAAATAATATTGGAAAAGATAAAAAATATTGTAGGTTTATCAGATAAAGGGGTTGGTGCTAGAAAAATAATTATTAAAGAGATTTCATCAATTGATGGTAATATATTTTTGAATAAATTTCATATACAAGGCGGCGTTCCGGGAAGTAAATTTTTGGGTGGTTTTAATAATGATCAATTAATTTCAGTATTAGCATATAAAAAAGTATCAAATATCTTAGATATAACCAGATATGCTAATGATTTTAAAATATATCCTGGATTATTTTCAAAATTTTTAAGTTATATTAATAAAAGTATAGAATACGATAGAATTATTACCTTTGCTGATTTGCGTTATAGTTATGGTAATTTATACCAAAAAACTGGTTTTGATATTGAATATGAAATTAATTCAGGGTATTATTATACCGATTATATTAATTTTTATCATAAATTTAATTTTAGAAAAGAAAATATTAGAAAAAAATTTAATATTGATATTAGTAATAAAACTGAAAAAGAACTCATGGAAGAATTGGGGTTTGATAGAATTTGGGATGCCGGCAAAATAAAATTTACAAAAATAAATTAAACTTACTAAAATGGCCAATGATTAAAAAATGTTTTCTTATCAGTTTTTTTGGCATATTCTATGGCTCGTTCTAAATCTTCCGGAGTATTTACTTCTGGTGGTAATTGATCAGTTGTTAATGCACCTATTTGCAAATCGTTTTCTAAAAATCTAAGTTGTTCTAATTTTTCTAATTTCTCATAGCTACTTGGGTTAAGTTTGTGTATTTTTAATAATGTTTTAGTCTTGAACGAATAAATTCCAACATGTTGCAATCCGTGTATGGCAGCTCTAACAAACCAATGTGCTCTGCCTATTTGGTAACTTATTAAATTATCCGTTACTACACATTTATCTTCAAAAGAAACAATGGCTTTTACAGTGTTTGGGTTGCGTATTTCTTCATCAGGCATATTATGAACAAGTGTACCAACATCATATCCTATATTTAACGGAAACAATACTCTTCTAATATTTTCACCATCTATGAATGGTAAATCTCCTTGAAGGTTAATAACTCTTGTATAACTAAAATCATTTAATAAAGCAAATGCTTCAGCTACTCTGTCAGTTCCTGATTGGCAACTTTCGCTGGTTTTAATTGTGTTAATTTTATATCTTTTACAGTGAGCAATTATTTCGTCACTGTCACTAGTGACTATTACGTCACCAATATTTGCCTCAATTGCTCGTTCATATACACGCCTTACTAGGGTTTTACCATTAATATCTGCTAGTGGTTTATTTGGCAAGCGAGTTGATGCACCGCGCGCAGGTATAATAATAAGATTTTTCATATATTTCTCCTAATGTTAAAAATATTATAAAAACTTATTGACATGTTATCAATATTCATGTAGGATATAAAAAGTTAGAAAATATCGCATTTGAACTATTATTTGCGGATATTAACTAAATACTTAATACAAAAAATGTTAAAAAGAATTGAAAAAACTTGTTGACATTAGATCGAAGCTTTGTTAAGCTTAAAGAAGTTAAAGAGCCGCTGTTGTTGGGTTATCGTATAACACAGAAGAAGTTATGGTTCTGCGGAATGCATAACACTTAGTAGAAAAGACGTAACACCACCGCAAACACCGACCAAATGGTCAAACCAACGGCGATATTTGCTCTTCAATCTGGCAGGAACACAGATTAATATGTTCCGGGTGGTTAACGGTACTCTACTGAGTTTATTAGAATAAAAATGCAACTTTAAGGTCGAATTAAAACGGTTATCGTATTGGAACAAAACATCGTTTTAAACAACCTTATCTTAAAGGAGGCTATTATGGCAAAAAGAATAACAACCCAGCACGAAGTAATCAAGGGTCGTGAGTCAGAAATGACTCAAAACTCCAATGGCGCTTTTGTATTCGCCATGGATGATTGGAAGCAGTTGGAACGCTTCTTAGTTCTCGGTACTGAAGGTGGTACATATTACATTAAAGAAGAAACACTTACCAAGCAGAACGCGCTTGCTCTTCTTCGCTGCCTTGACGAGGATGGCAAAAGAGTAGTAAAGATGGTAGCGGATATTTCAATAAGCGGAAGAGCTTATAAGAATAATCCTGCTATTTTTGCTTTAGCCCTTGCTTCCGCGCACACCAATCTTGAAACACGTCAGGCAGCTTTTGATGCACTACCAAAAGTAGTTAGAACTGCAACTCATCTTTACACCTTTGCTCACTACATGCAATCATTTCGTGGTTGGGGTAAGGCTGCTCGTAAGGCTGTGGCAAAGTGGTACACTGAAAAGAGCGTAAAAGACTTAGCTTATCAAATGATTAAGTATCAGCAGCGTGATGGATGGACACACAAGGATATTATCCGTCTCGCGCACCCTGTTGCTAACTCGCCCGAACAGGAAGCCCTATTCAGATGGGCGGTTGCTGGTCAAAACGGTTTGAGTGATACAGTGCGTAAGATCAAGAAGAATGGTGTGATGGTAACAGAAACACGTTCTGATCTTTCTGCAAACATTCACGCTCAAATTTCAGCTTTTGAAGAAATGAAAAAGCTGGGTGAACAGGACGTTAAGTCTGCGATCAAGTTGATTGAAGAACATGATCTTCCCCGTGAAGCAGTATCAACACATTTCTTGAATGATGCAAGTGTATGGAACGCGCTTCTAAAGCGTATGCCAATGACCGCAGCTATTCGTAACCTTGGTACAATGTCAAAGAATAAAGTATTTGATATTGCAGAAGCTAAGAACAAAGTTCTTGAAATGCTAACCAACAAGGAACACTTAATGCGCTCTAGAGTGCATCCAATGCAAATCTTGATTGCTCTAAAAACATATGAGCAGGGTAAAGGTATGTTGGGCAAGAACACTTGGGCTGTTGACAGAGACATTCTTTCTGCTCTTGATGAAGCATTCTACAAGGCCTTTGTGAATGTTACACCAACCGGCAAGAGAATACTTTTGGCACTTGACGTTTCGGGTAGTATGACTGGGTTGGGAACAACTCCAATCCAGGGCTTGACTGCCCGTGAAGTTACCGCTGCTATGAGTTTGATTACTCTTTCGGTGGAGGAAAATGCAGAGGTTGTGGGCTTCCAGAACAGATTAGTTAAATTAAATATTTCATCTAAGATGAAACTTCCGGCTGTTATGAAGAAGATAGATAATCTTCCTTTTGGAAGCACCGATTGCGCTGCACCTTTTTCTTGGGCTAAGGAAAACAAGAGAGAATTCGACGCATTCTGTGTTTACACTGATAACGAAACTGGTAGTGGAAGTTATTGGGGTAGATCTAGAGCAAGTGCTCAACCTGCTGAAGCATTAAAGTCTTACCGCAAATTAACTGGTATCCCTGCGAAAATGGCAGTTATTGCTACTGCCGCAAACAACTTCAGCATTGCTGATCCCAAGGATTCAGGAATGATTGACGTTTGTGGATTTGATGGTACGATTCCTGCTATGTTGGGCGATTTTATTAGAGACTAATAACTTCTAATTACTAGATATTAAATTAGAAAAAAGAGCGATAAATCGCTCTTTTTTCTTCTTAGAATGTGATACACCATTCTTTTTTACCGGCATCCCAAATTCTATCAAACCCCAATTCAATCATAGCAGATTTTTCGGTATGATTGGTTAAATCTAAACCAAATTTTTTTTCAATTAATTTTCGCCTAAAATTAAATCTATGGTACACGTTTTGATAATCGGTGTAGTAGTAAGTAACGGGTAATTCTTTAGAAAATGTAAAACCATTTTTAAGGTATACATTGCCATTACTAATTCTATTATCTGAAAAACTTTTAATCCATTTTGGATTATATTTTATGGCGAAATGTTTTATCATTTTGCTGAATAACCCGGGGACAGGTTGATTAATGGAAAATCTAGTTAATTCATACCCATCTTTTTTGGGTTGAAATGTCATTACACCCACTAATTCTAAATTATTCCAAGCACCTATTCTTATTCCTTGCTGTGGAGTTTTTCCTTGTATATGATTTTGGTTTAAAAATTCATTCGCTAATTTGGGAGATATTTCTGATAGAGTAACTTTTCTAGCACCTATTTTGGATTTTTGTAATTTTAATTTATATTTTAACATTTTCTCTATTACAGAAAAATTATCTCTGATTTCATTTTCCCAAAATTGAAGCAAGTTAATACCATTTTGTTCAGCAAGATTAAATTTGTTTTTATGATATTTTATATCTGGTTTTTGTTTTTCACTGTGCCAATATAGTCCATGTAATTCTATTCCTAACTTATAATCTGGCAAATAAAAATCTAACTCTAAAGGTGATATAATTTTTCTATTATTTTGCGAAAAAATAATATTATTTTCTTCTAAAAAGTCTTTGATGATGACTTCCGGATAACTCATTTTATTTAATGATATTTCTAAATTTAATTCATGTTTATAGAAATGTGATAAAAATGAAGTTCTATCTAGATTCAAAAATTTAATGATTTTAGTAGTATTTTTATCATTATCTATTATAATTTTTTTAAGTTTTTCTTTATTTTTTAAGATGTCTTCAATGTCCTTGCCCAAGGTAATATATTGTTGGTGAGTAACACCATATTTTTCAACTAAAGTATTTTTTCTTTTATTATTTGCTTCGACTGAGTTTTTACTTAATTGGTTTTCTGGTAATAATAAAATACACTCTACGCCATATTTTTCTTGAACTGTTTCTTTTTGTCTATTCTTTATTTCTGTATTTTTGGTTGGATTATCAACGCCATATTTTTCTAAATTGGTTTGACGGAACTTTTCTAATCTATTTTTCTTTTTTTCTTCAGAAAATTCTTTGTACTTTTCTAATCTATTATTTTTGGCAAATTCTATGTAACAAGAGCAAGATTTTGATACAGCACAAAATCTTTTATATCCTGCATTTTTGTCTATAAATTTTAATGGCTTATTTAATTCGCATTTTTGCCTAGCTAACGGATTACCGCCCAAGTATAATAATTCATTTATTGGTCTATTGCCGTATAATTCTATTAATTTGGGTAATAGCCATGGGTGTGACTTAACCGCTTTATTGTGTTTTTGCGGTATTAATTCTAAAATTTTATCACATTCTATTTTAATTTGTTCAATCATATTAAAATAATAGCATACTTTTTAGAAAAACTATAAATATATTTAATATTAAATCCTTTAGGAGATCGTAATGGCAGGATTAAAAACTTTATCTAAATTTGGTGTACCTATATTTTCCACCGGTGCTGCGGCAGGTAAAATCGGTATGTTGCAACCCAAGCCAGCGTATCGTTTTAGAGTACGTGTCTTAAACTTTGGTGATGAACAACAGTTAGAAGATTTATCAAGGCAGGTAGCGACCGCTTCTAGGCCCAAATTAGATCAAACACCTGTACCTGTTGATAGTTATAACTCAAAAGCATATTATGCAGGTAAACACGAATGGCAACCGATTGAAGTCACTGTTCGTGATGATATCACTAACAGAGTAACAAGATTAGTTGGTCAGCAAGTTCAAAAACAACTAAATCATTTTGAACAAACCGGATTTGCTGCTGGCATAAATTATAAATTCAATATGTATATGGAAATGTTGGACGGCGGAAACGTCAAGGTATTAGAAGAATGGTTTTTAGAGGGCTGTTTTTTGAGCAATGTTGATTGGGGCTCACTTGATTATGGAAATAGTGACCCAACTATGATTACGATGAGTATTCGTTATGATAACGCTCAATATGCTGGTGAAGATGGTGATGACAGAAGCGTATTCCCACTTATTCCGTTCAATAACGTACCAGGCAATAGCCCAGGAACAATTGGTTAATAACTTATTGATAACAATATATTTTTATTATTAATATTCTCAATTTTTATAGAATAATTATGCCAGAGGAAACTTTGGCATAATTCATGATAAACCAATCAATAATTAAATATGTATAATATTTCTAAAATATAAATATTAACATTAATAAAAGGATAACAATGCCATTATTTAGTGACGTTTTAAGAACATTAACCAACGTATTGCCAACTACTGCCGCAGAACCTTCGACTATTTTTAGAGATTCTAGAACAGCGGCTAGAATGTGGGGTATGAAAGATGCTAATTTGGATCGTCTACCAAGACCCAAATTCTTATTTACGGTTAACTTTAATAGGCCGATCGGGCAGGGCGGCGTAACTAGATATGGAGATTGGACGACCGGTGTTAGTTTTTTAATTAAATCAGCCACTAGGCCAAATATTGCATTTAAAACAGAAACGCTTAATCAATATAATAAGAAAAGAGTTATTCAAACCGGAATAGAATACGAGCCCATTGAAGTTACGTTTTATGATACGTATGACCAAAGAGTAGTTCAAATGTTTAAAGAATATTGCCAATATTATTATGGTGATTTTTTTGGTACTAGAACTTCTTGGAATTATGATGTGATAGCTTCACGGTTTCAAACTGCGCAGGGTGATTTAGATTTTGGCTTTAATGCACCCAACACCAACGGAAATAATGCTTATTTTTTTAGTGATATTGAATTTTATCAATTTGGCGCTGGCAGATTTAACAAATTTACTCTTATTAATCCCAAAATTCAAAGTTTTAATTATGACGATGAAGATTATTCAGATAATACTTCACCACAAATGATTAGAATAAGATTTGCGTATGAGGGTATTATTTTTGAAGCGGATAATCAACCAATTAATCAATCGTTGGCAAGTGATTACGGGTTAGATTTAGGAGATTTTAATGATGTGTTTTTCCCTGGATTTGTTCAAAATCCTACATTAAACACAACATTAAAAACACAGGCTCAGGGACAAAACATAACCAACAACACGGTTAATGCCTTCGCTGATACCAGGCAACCTGTATATTCGGTTTCTCAGGAGAATAATAATCCAAGTTACACTAATGCAATAGGCAACGGTATCCAAGTAGCTTTTAGTAATAATCCCGAATTACGCGGCAATATTGAGTTAAATAATGCTGTTTCAAATATTAATTTGGGTGTAAATACAATACAAACATTAGAACGCTCAAGTGCGACTGGTATGCCCGGTAAAATAGCAGGCAATGTTGTGCGAGGCATTGGACAAAATATACAGAATAGATTAATTAGCCGTATTAATGGAATTTTTAGATGAGTAGATATACTAGTGGGCAATACGAACCCAAAAATCCAAAAAAATATATAGGCAAATATCCCATAATATATAGAAGCAGTTGGGAATTGGGGTTAATGCAAAAGTTTGATATACACCCCAATATTACGGAATGGGCTAGTGAAAGTTTGCAAATACCATATCGTAATCCTTTTACTAACAAAGATACAATTTATGTACCTGATTTTTTTGTTAAATATATAGATAAAACCAATAAAATCCATGTAGAAATAATTGAGATTAAACCACTTAAGGAAACACTTTTAGAAAAAGCAAAATCCAAAAAAGATAAACTTTCTGTAGCATTAAATACTGTTAAGTGGCAAGCTGCCCAAGCTTTTTGTAAGAAAGCTGGTATAACATTTAGAATAATGACGGAAGAACAGTTATTTAGGAAATAATATGACGAAGCAGATTGAGGAAACTTTGAATTTACCAAG
>Ga0100391_1001552_pt1 | contig 25351 bp, 17 predicted proteins | sample CryGeymeta201515_FD_81541 | JGI IMG/M metagenome (GOLD analysis project Ga0100391, IMG submission 81541) | Groundwater microbial communities from Crystal Geyser aquifers in Utah, USA - Crystal Geyser metaG 2015-15 | ecosystem: Environmental > Aquatic > Deep subsurface > Groundwater | place: USA... | reverse complement strand
GAAAAGGGGCAGGAGAAGGGGGGAACCAGGGAAGAAGAAAAAGGGGGGGCGGGGAATGTTTGCAAAGAAAAAACAAAAAATTAAAATTTTCAAACAAGGTTTAAAAAAAAAAAAAAAACAGCAATAACTGGAATACTGGAATATATGAAGCTAAGTGAGCAGCTAAGGGACCAGGATCACAACAACTGGGACATCCGTGGGATGATGAATTGCTGGCGTTGTAACCCAATCGTATGTCAGGATCAGCGATAAATGGAATGATATATGACGAGTGGAAGGTTCCTTTCTGCAACACTTTGCACTCATCCAAATGTAGACGCAGAAATCCCCCACCAGATATTCCCCCACAGTAACAAAAGGATGCTGGAAGCACGAACCGAGGGCACAGGGCACACACAGCACACACATACTGCTAATCTGCTGCTAAGATCATCAATCTACCAAAAGTTTCTTTGTCTCGGAGTTTTGAATTCTTCTCGCAACGATCCGTGAAGTGTACGTAGCGAACAGGTCCCGATTTCAGAGACATGTTTGACGAAAGCATTCGATACAGACAGAGACAGCATCCCTCCGGCGAAGAATGTAGTGTACGATACAACAAAAATGCGGACTCACATGGAGTAAAGAATAGGACAGGATTGGCTTGCATTGATTGTGGCGCGAAAGGTTCAGCTGGAAGGTTGAGAAGCATCAACATTCGTTTTTTAACAAACACCAACACCCTTTATTAATAAAAAGTATGATCAAGAAGAAAGGAACCGAACTTATTTTGTCTTGGTCGGATCTACTAGTAGTCAGAGAACAGCCGGAATTGTATTCTGGAAAGTTATCAGATTGCTGAAAGAGAAAAAAACAGGGATCATGCAGGGATCATGCTATTCTCTCCCAACTATGGTTCATCGTATCAGCCACTCAGAATGTCCGCTCTTACTCAAGCAAGTGCTTCCTATCTGAGGCTCGATCCCTTCTTGGTGCAAAGCTACGTTATATTGGCGATTCAGGAATCAAGAAGCCTATGTCGATTTACAGGTGGCTAGAGAAAGAGATGAGTACAAGCTGACCACTTTTGGATTGAATGAATCTGCCCTGAAGTCCTGAAGTGTGATGGTGGCATCGTCCTGCCGATTCCAGCTGGTAATGTGGTGCCTTTGAGCATAGAAAGGGCACTCTATGACACGCTTATAATTGCACTGCTACCATCGCAGTTTGTTTGAGCCTTCGGGGCAAGGTTGCCCGGGCTGCCCAGAAGCAGCACACAAAGTATCGCACGAGTAAATGATGACGTTGACGGATTCAAGTTAGGAACAGTTCGTATATTTGACTTGAGTTTGGACACGCTCCCCACAGACGCTCACATACTCAAGAAAAATCTACAGAAATGAGGCACTTTCCTCTGCTTCTCACTTAGACTGATTTTTCGCTGAAATTGGCTAAGACAAGTTAACACATGAAGAAGTCGTAAAAGCTGATTCAACGCGAATTGAAAATCATTGTTTCCTTTACATTCAACACCATCGGCCGACAATATTCAGATAAACAACGCTTTTTTTAGAGAGGAGGTGATTCGTTGTGTCCCTCTCTTGAAAGGCGGTGTATGTGGAAGAAGGATAGGCCTGTGGCACGAACAAGAAAGTGAAAGTGGCCTGGGTAGCGGAGGCACCAGACGACACTAAGTAAGGAGGAACGTTCGCGCCTTTCATTGGTATCGCCTGTAGTTTCGGATATCGTTAGTTTGCGAAATATCTCATAAAAACTTGGTCTCGAAGAAACGAGAACGAAACATCGCTCTACCTACAAGCTACAGCAACCACGGATCCTTCTCACTTTCATACGATTGGTCTGCCCCTGCCATCATCAACGTTCTCGCTACTCCAGAAGCTTCTTTCCTAAAAACCGAGCCTTTGTCAGTGCACCGGAAGCTGCTGCATTCCAAGAGATTTCCAAGCATCCAAATCCTTATTCATCACACATCGAGCTTCATCGACCTGTAAAGTGTAAAGGCACTGGTGATGCTCGCTTTGCCAAAAGGATCGGGTTAGCAAGCTTGACAAAAAGAACTCGACTGCAGGCAGGTAGGCAGGCTTTAAAAACCCGAGGCATCTCCAGGACGTGACAGGATATGGCTGACAAATTATCCTCGCCATCGTCTTCGTCCAACGGCGGCAGCAACCATACTCCTCCCAAGAAAGGAACTGACATTCAAGAAGATGATGATAACTTCCTAGTGGTACGAAAACAGCCACCAGACTTTGTGTTTGTAGACGAGTGCTTTGAAATCCTAGTCGGGCTAGAGGTGACGCGACTGACCGGTGATTCGCCAACGGGAACCGAAGTGGAGTTGACAGCCGTACTACAGGAACAACCAAAGTCGTCGACGGATTTTGGGAAACTGATCATTTTGGGTAAGGACAGGAATACAGTGTCGACCACAAAGCCCTGTAGTCTTAAGTGCAAGATCCAGTTAAAAGGACAACTACGTCGAGACAAGCGTGTATCATGTCTGATCTCTATTTCGGCAAGAGATGACACCCACAACATTGCATCGACTACCACCTCAACCATTCAAGTTGTCAACTACAAGCTACGAATTGCTACCGATTCGAGCTGGAGTAATATTTGGTACAAGGACGAAGGTGGCAGAGATAAGTCTATGGAGGTCGTAGCAGAGCTCTACAACAAGGATAATGTTCAGCATAGAGAGCGAGTTCCTCTTCGATTAACACTCTATTACGCCCCATCCACCGACGATTGCGATCTTGTCAAAGTGACGAATCAGGAGATCCTGCGGTCGTTAGGAAGCGCCGCCAAACTCTACACTGAAAAGTCTACAGGAAAGACGACTGTCCGATTTCGGATCGAAGATGTCTCAAAAAATCATCAGGGGCAAGACTTTGTGCTGCAGATTGCACCCGACTACCGCAAGGGCTTTTTGGATATTGGCCCAGGATTAACGCCGGCCGTATCGGTTCGTTCCAAACGAAACAAAAGACAACGGAACGCGTCGATTGGCGGTCGACCCGATCGACGAGTAAGTAGTCCAGGTGAGCACTCGTCTGTTAGCAGCCGGCCTTTTGGAGAACAACCAGGTCGATCTGTCTGGGGACAAGAAGGCATTGCTACGACAGATCCAGCGCGTTTACGAGAGGCTATGCAAAGTATTGTGCATTGGACGGAGGAAGTTGTCAATGGATTGTATCCATTGCAGTGGCAGATTCTTGGATATGCGCAGCATCCTGACGGCAGTCCTGACTATAGTCGTCCGCATTACAGTATGACCAATCCCAATCCTTGCATCTCGCGAGTTCTGGCGATCTACACAGAATCCACCCGAGAGAATCTTTGGCTTTTGTCACAAGCAGTAGAACAGGCTGCCAATAGTCAGTCACAGTCGGGAGGCCGAGAGAGCAGTTATGGGCGTCGGTCGCCTGACATTTCTTATACGATTCTAACGGGTCAAAGAGGTCCTCCGCCACAGCCAACTCCAACTCACGCAAGTGCACACACTCCGCCTGGTATGGTTCCACCTCCACAGGCAGCAATTATGGGTGGAATGAATGTCGGTAGTGGTATGCATCCTGCAATTGCTTCCGAAGCGTTTCGACCGAAGATGATGGCAGGAGAGCCTCATCTTCAGCATCCCACCCAGCAGCAGTATCCGCATTCTGATAACAGCATGCCTTATCCAAGCCCCCAGGGACACGGGCGTCCCCAGGGCTTTCCGCCGCAGCAATATCCGATGCAGCATCTCTACTACCGGGGACGCCCTGTACCGACACAGGTACGCCGCGGTGTCATGGAAGAAACAGAGTCCAATTTATTATCAGAACCGTTTCCTCCACCGTCACTTCGAGCTGTTGGAGATTCTTCTTCGCCACCGTCGCATCACGGTCAAAGTGATAATGCTGGCAACGAGCTTCATAGTAGAGAATCCGAGGTCGAGTACGTTTTAGCTAAGGAATACAAGGCTTTACGAACGGGCGAACGATTAGGATTTCCAGCCTACTCTGCATCTCGGGAACTCTTGGGTTTTTATCGCGAATCTCGTAGCAAAGCTGGAGGAGTAAGTGAATTCTCTCCTGTGATGAATCACGCCCAAGACTTTGGTCCGATGGAAATCATACAGGCGTCGGAGATTTTAGGAGATGCTATTGCAAAGAAGAGCACTGCTGTTCACTCCTTGAAAGACTGGGGTTCGATTGCGAACCTGATTGACCATGCCCTCGTGTACGACTGGACAAAAGACATGAATCCGTCAGGTGGAACGGAAAATTCTCAGTCTGGATCCGACGGCGAATGAAAGTATTGCTTATAACTAGCTACTGTAGTGTCTGAAGGCAAGCTTGGGGAATGGAGCTATGAGTATGTGTATCAAATTTCGGGACTTTATTATATTATTATTTGATTGAAATGTATACTACGTAAATTGCTCGATTTGTCTGCTACTGATCATTCGAATATCTCTTCAAGTACAGACATAAAATGCTGGTAATTTTTAAAGCAACCTGCTAATTGTGTGCTGTCTGCTCCATCTAATAAAAAACGCACCAGTGGTAGACGCGACTGGAGGTTTTCCACTATTGCGTGGAAACATAGGACGTCTTTTTTGCTTTCTTCATTGAACCAAGCTGAAGCCAAAACAATGCGGAGGGTCCTGCGTTGTTTTTCTCCGATTATTTTGGTTACCTCTGCGTTTGTAACTGCTGTAATTCCTGATGTGCCTACCCAAAATATATTCTACAACTGCTGCGACTCACAAGAAGGATCCAAGTGCTAGTTTACCATTCCAGCGCAGTCGAAAGGTTCCCAGTCGCATTGGACGAATTCGCGTTGCTTCTGGTGGATGTTCGCTGACAGTGGCCACCCTGCACCGTCCAAAGTTAGACATGGGTGTCAGGAGTACTTAGAGTTCTTGCAACGTTTTCTCGATGTCTGCCAGAGCATGGCCTTTCGACGTAGCCTTCGGGATTGCTTTTATCGTGGCTAGTATAGAAGATACTCGAGTAGCTACAAAACACACTCCCACAACCAGTTTCATTTTTTTCTGAATATCTCATTTGCGGGTTTCACAACGACTGTGGTATATGGCACCCGCAAGTTTACAAGGGCGCCCACCACCGGTTGGAGTCACCTACCACTGAGGTAGCAAACGGTAGCGTAGTACCATCATGTGGAGCGTAGTACTAACACCTAGTACTACTAACATCTATTAGTACTACTAATACTAGTCTAGTAGTACTAGCTAGGAGCTACTATCGTACCAGGTAGTACTCTCCTGCGTGCTCTGATCCAGCCGAAGGCGACGTGAGACGGCAAGACCCTAGCAGGACGTCACCTTATTAGAATTTTAACCCCAATCTTATTATTGGAGTGAGGTGTCATGTTGTGATGACATCGTCTGGTTCAAGGCTTCGCGTCGAACATTAATATTTCTTAGCGAATGGCCTTATTATCATACGCAGTCATGAGTCATGACCATCAGAACATTGCAACAAACATCAGCATAATCACGTTCTCTTCTTTTCTCATCACTCACCTCCACTTCCTCCAAAATCTTCCTTTGGTTTCTCATTACATCCATCATCAAAAAAGAAGTAGCAGCGAGCAGAGGGTCAAGCACAGAGTACCAGGTTAAGCTTAAGCTCTGAACAACGCAGTGCATCGCATAACATCATAATAAAAGCACCCATCACACATCAGAAAAGACTACCATGGCGACTACCTCGGAAACCATGTGGAGTCAGTTTTGGACCTTCCAGCGATCCTCAATTTTCTGCAAAACGTCCAGTGTGATTGAGCAACTTCGCGATGCTCCCAGTGGTTCTTTCGGTCAAGGTTGTTACGGGAATACGTCTGCCAAGCGGAAGGGATTAACCTCTCTCAAACTGGTCGGAGTTGATCGAAGTGCTGTTCAGTATGATTTGACAGCTCTCAGCGAAGCCCTGGAACAAAATAGTAGTGTTCGCACCGTCACCATTTGCGCTACATTTTTGCAGTCCTTGAGACATTATTACTTTGCCGAGAGCGAAGAACGACAGCAACGCCAGGAGCTAAATCGTTTGTTCCGAGCTATTGGAAGTCTGCCCAAGTTATCCAAGGTAATCCTGCAGGGAAACGAAGATTCGGAGTCTTTTCCTGTCGAGTGCTTGGCGATTCTTTTGGAATCGAACCAGGATACTATCCAGACGTTTTCGTGTCAATATGTTGATATGGTAGCAAGCTCTCAGCAGGATTTGGATCGACTGGGAGCAGCGATTGGGGACTGTCGATCGCTAAAAGACGTGTTTATGCTCAGTTTAAGTGTACAATTCGATCGTCACCCCCATGTCAACTACCAACAGCAACAAAATCAGCCTAGCTTGGATTTCATTGCATCCAATTTGGGACATTGCGAACAGGTGCAACTGGGAATGAGATATCGTGAAGCAGCATTGTCACCGGATGCTTTGAAAACTCTACTAACATCACCTACAAGTGGAAATCTGAAGAAGGTATCATTGAGGAGGCGATTACCTCTCCAGCAACGGCATTTGTCCTCTGCCTTTCAGTCCCTTACTGTGTGTTCGCCGTCATTTTCAACACTGAAAGAACTTCACTTGGACGACATTCAATTTTCGTCCGACGGCACTGATTGCCACATCCCCAATATCAGAGTGTGGGAAGACATGGCAAAAATGCTAAATTTCAATACTGTGTTAGAAAGCTTGGAACTTGGATTTGCTGGAGGACCGCCCACGCCTGTCTCTATGGATGTACCAACTACAAAAAAGATTATCGGAGCTCTCCAACACAACACAACTTTGAAACGGCTCCTTCTTCGAGGTTTGTACAGCAGCCAAGAAGATAATATTAACTCATGCTGGCTTCAGCTCTTGGAGCACGATAATGTTACTTTGCAGGAGCTGGATATTTCAAGCAGCTCTAAGGATAGACATTCGTTTCAAGAAATTATCGAATTTTATCTCTCTCTCAATCGCCAACAAGTGAACTTACCAGACGGCAGCACATGCGGACTACGAGCTCTACTTCGGGACAATGATACATCCATTCCGCAAGAATTTATCTTGCCCTGTTTGGAAGCAGCCATGCAAGTTAATGAGCTGCACGAAAAATTAAACGACGACGCTCTCTTTTTTGAAGACTTTGGTCCTGATTACAATGGTTTCAAATGCGTGGATACTGGCGGAATCTGTGGTCTATTTTATTTGTTGTCGCAGTATCCTGTGATAGTCAACGATCTTCGGGAACGAGTAGAAAAATATACTCGACTGCAAGAACTTGAGACCATCAACAACAACAGAACTAGTGATCGTAAATCCGCGACGATCCATGGCGAAGATAAGGCTACTACGTCACGAGCTTGCAGTCCGTTGAAAGGAGCAAGTCCTCAGTTATTGCTGTTGGATGACGATATTGTGGCTCTATGGTAGTATCTTTACAGTGAGAATACTAGCTTTTTCCAAATGAAATTGTAAAATTTGTACTATTCATCTGTGTCAACAGTATTTCACACTAGTAGTAGACAAAACCGTAGCTTATGCTTTTCCAATCTTTTGGGTGGTCGGTAGCAGAGGTTTGCGCCTTCTTCCCTTCCTTTCTGGAGCCGAATACATGACGGTTGCCACAACTACCAGTGTTGCTCCAATTACAAACATGAGCGTCGGTCGGAAATCAAAGAGGATAGCTGTAATGATGCAAGAGATCACAATACTGAAGCTTGTCGCAAAGACTTTCAACACATTGTCGGCATACTTTGTAGCAAGCAGGGGTAGAAAGAGGAGAGAAAAAAGTAAGATGGAATGTTTTCATTTTTCGTTGTCAATCATTCAACCATTACGCAACTCAAAAAAAAAACATACCTTCACCACAACAGCAACAATCAATCCGCCGGCCGCTTGCACTGTAACTACCGTCCACACAATGGGAGAATATCCTCCCAGGAATCCTTGTACGGCAATCGCAGCAGCATCTTTCAAATAAACCGTAATGAAGGCAATGATAATGGACGGGAGTCCCATTTGCACATTTCGTAACCACAGCGATGTAGTACTTCCTTTGAGAATTTTTTCGAAATAAACCCCCGAAAATCCCGAAGTACAAGCGGCACAGAGCACAGCTATCAGTCCGACGAATCGATTGTGACTGGCCGCATCTGCATCAGCTTTGCTTTCGGCGGCGTGCTTGTCGGCCGAACCAGAAACTTGTACAATGGCCACACCCACCGTCAAAATGACCAAAGAAATCCATTTTCGTGTCGAAAATGATCTCTGCAAGAAACGTTGTAGTGTGTTTGGTTTTGGTTATGGGTGAGCAATGTGGGTACGAGCGATATTATTACGAATAATCTCTGTCTTTGGAAGTGTAATGTGAAATTTCAAACGAAACATAAACGGCAAAAAATATATTCTGTACCCAGCAACCACATACCTGAAGTAGAATGGCACTAAAAAGAGCCGTGGTTAATATCTTGAGCTGATAGCACACTTGATAGGTGGCAGCATCCAGATTGGTCAGTGCCAGATACAATAGATTGTTTTGAACGCAGTACAAGAGGGATGGGACACAGAGCTTGGCAACTTCGATGGGTTCTTGAATAACGTGTTTGTTCAGTTCGCCCAGCAAATTGCCACCCGATTGGTACGTAATAACGATGCAACAAATGACGAATTTCATCACTTCCATGACAAACACAGCCGTTGAGGCCAGGTACAGGGGTTGTCCAGGTTCCCGGGAAATGGTTCTCGAATATCGCATCAAAAGGACCAATCCTACCATCTGTGCTACCAGTAACAAGAGAGCCAGATACTTAATGGCCTTGGCAGTATCCTCGGTCTTCTTCTTCTGCGTGTCCTTGGTGCCCTTGCCAGCTCTGGAGGGAGTACTGCCGGGAGTTCGCTTCCCGCGTTGTTTGGCAGCTCCATCATCCGCCGTGGTGGATGATGGAATCAAATGTTCCCGTTCTTCAGCATTGCTACCCGAACCAACTTCGACGGTTGTCATCATTTCGGAATTTCCCCCTTCGTGGTCGCTCATGGTTTTTTTTTGTGTGTGCCTATATTTTTTGGGTAAACTTTGTGTTTGTGTGTAAATTGTTGTGTTGAACAATTGTAGAGGAAAGATGGAAGATATGGTGTTGTTATCGGCAGATAACGGATCAAAGATCAATGAATTGATTGCAAGCAAAGTTTCATGTGTGAGAGGAAGAGGTGCAGTGCTCTAAAGACGATCTTCTGAACTTCCAACGAATGATGTAAAGGATAGCTAGCGTATCTTTTCATCTCAAAATGACCAATAAAAACAAATAATAATAATTTAAACACAAACATAATATTATGATACAGTAGTAATCTCATTAGGTTACTTACCTGCTGAATTTGAGGGCTGAGAAAAAATAAAAACAACCCAGAACCGCTACTACAACTCGTTAGCAGCTGCAACAAATGTGTGAAACAAGGCTGTGATGATGGACCCCAGTAGTCTAGCTCTAGTATACTACTAGTAGGAGGAGGAGTAGCAGTAGTTGTAGTATCTTTAGATAGAACTACTACTACTACTACTTGCTACTTGATATTCGACACAATGCATTAATGCAACAGCAGGAAAAGACCTATCTCAAGCGATCATGCGAGAATGCCATATTGGTGACGTCAAACTCGTGTTTACATATTCACAATAAAAAGTTACCAGAGTACTCGCGAGTCTAGTCTAACTAGACTACTCTAGTAGGACATGCACACGTCGAATGGCGTTGATTTCCATTCGAATTATTATTATTTTTGTTGTTGTTTGGTCGGTATGGTACTCTCAATAATAACCTTTCTATCCTTCACTTTTTTGATCGTAGGATCGGCAAATGCTTCATCCTACCATCTTGTTAGAAGGAGACTCTATCCCTCCTGGAGCTTTTATAATTTTGTTTCAACTCTCGCGCACACAATTGTAGAATATATTATTATGTCAACGAAAGTACAGTACTGTAAAGCTGCGTTAGTCTCTTTCGACCAAAAAAACAAACACTGTCGAGGCCAAAGACAATATTTTTAATAATTATTGATACATGTTCGCTATCCAGAAATCATCATATTTCTGAACTCCCTGTACGTGATCCTGCCGTCGCCGTCCTGGTCGTAGGCTTGCACCATCTCGTTCACTTCTTCGGCTGTCAGCGAGACACCTAGCTTGTTGACGCATCGTCTCAACTCTGCAGCAGAGAGAATGCCGTCCCTGTCGGAATCGAATACCATAAAGGCGCGCCGCAGACTTCGTCGGAAGAACCATCGCCGCGGAAATCGTAATACAAAACCCAATCGTCGGAACACTCTTCGAAGAGGCTTAGCAACAGAATTTTTCAGCGATAAATTTATCAGCTGCATCACTGCCCGCGTTGGTTCTATAATGGGGCTTTTGGAGCCTTCTTCGTACTCGACTGCCAGTGTGGAAGCAGCTTCCATGGCAGCTTCGCTGTCCAATTCACATCTCGCTTTCGATACTGACGCTGCACCAGCGAACAGGGCAGCGAAGGCCGGAAAGATGCTGATACCCAAAACTTGGCCTGCCACGACGACAGCTGACGTAGAAGCCTCAAAGAAGGGCAGCTCGACAACCGCAGCTGTAGTAGCAGCACACAAGGCGGACAAAGCTGATGTATAGGGTAAAATTGCCGCACTTCTCGATCCTTGATTGGCGTATGTATCGCAAACAGCGGCACTTCGCGTTTTTAACGCAACCGCGTCAACGGCTCGAGCTAGAGTAAATTCCGCTTTTGTCAAATACCAGGCTGATTCTGCTGCTGCAATAGCGGAAATGGCAATTGTTTTGGTTGCCAAAGATCCTGGGATCAAGGTCCCCACGATCGGCGCTGGTAGGACGCTGATTGCAAACGTAATTAATTTATTCCGTCCAGTTACCGATTTTTCTGAAATTTGTTCCGCGGCGCTCATCCAAGTTCTACCAACGGAACCAGATCGAGCAAAGCGTCTATTTCCAACTCCAATCGCCGTTGTACAATATTGTCGCGTTTCTTGAAACGATAGACCCGCAATGGCTGCCGACAAGATACTGGCAACAGGACAGAGCAAATAGAGTTCACGAACGCCGGGAACTGAGTAGGTTAAACCACTAGCTTCCAAAACTGCCGGAATCAAGAGGCTGCACGTTGCCGATGTGGCGCCTATTCCTACACAAAGTGGTGCAATGGCTTTGGACCGTTCTGCTTGCGCCAGTACGGCTTCCGCCTCGGCGGCACATTGAATAGAAATGGCTGCAACCTCTTTACCGTCCGCCACGGCCACCTTTCCTACGTATTCGGCTCCAATCCCAATGGCAGCGCACGTTGCCGCGGCCGAAGGAGCAATAAATTCCGTGAGAGAACCGCCCATGAGAGGAGCTGCTGCAGCTGCCAAAATACAGCTCGAGAGGATCGAGAATTCCAGGACATTCAATTGCTGCTTTTGACCTGCAACTTCGTCCAAGAGTTCCACTAATAATGATAAAAACAGAACAAAACAAAATGCAGGTGAGGCATGAGTTTGCGTATGTCATAGAAAGACAGCCAGATACAGAGACAGATAAACCACATCACACATAAAAAACCAAAACGTACTATTGGATTCCAAATTGGACAAGGCAGTCCATACTTGTTCTTTGGGATCATCTTTTTCGACCACCTCCTTGTACGCATCTGGCATTTTTGTGCTCGTACTGTAGATTGCTTCTCCATCCCTGACAAGGTTTTTTGTAGCGTTTTTTAAAGCCGGTGGTGTTGCTGCTGTGGAATGATCACCATTTTTTAAATTCATGGTGTGCAGACTAGAGTAGACTGTTTGTGATACACCATTCGCTTTGGGTTGAGCTTTGCCATTGATGATAGCACCATTGAGGGCTTCGTACTGGTTTTGAACCACTCGGACACCGTTTCTGCCTTTGATAACTCCTTGTCCTGTTTCTCTTTCTTCATCATTGGCCAAGACAGGATTTCCAAATACTCTGGGTGCCTTGACATTGGGAGGTGCAGCTACTGCAGAAGCCATATTTTGAACTATTCGCAGTGCTGAATTGGAAACAGCAAAAGAAACTTGAAGAGCCTGGACATGGACAACCGGGAGCCATGGTGGTGCAGGTGCTACTGCTATTGTTATGTAGAGACTGAGAAGAAGTCGGCAAATTGATGTTTGGTAGGAGGAGGTAGGAGTACATGCGCAAGATGTTTCGATCTTTCTGCAGGCATTATAGCGTCGATTTGTCATGGTTTGGATTTTGGATGGCAGTTTGCAGATTGCAGATTCTATGAAATTTATTTTTGTGTCCAAGGTATGGACTATGGACATTAAACGAGAGGAGATGTATGGAGGAAATGTAGCTAATGAACTTGTGAACTGTACTCGGGCACTGTGAGTAGAGAAAAACTTATACCTGGCAATACCCAATGTTGTATTACGTATGCCAGAAAAACTAAATTCGAAAGCTTCGTCGGAGAGCTTCGGCGGTTGATACTGCCTGTCTTAACAATTTACGTGTGCGACTCTAGCTAGTAGTAGTAGACCGACTTCTTACTTTTCCTTTGTTGGTTACAGGTACTCTACTACTAGTAGCTAGAGTAGTTGTAATAAATTTGATTATTTTTTGCTATCCGCCGCTGTTGACACATCAGCCAAAATTATTCGATTGTTCTTCGCTCATCCGGCACGATGAACTCACGTCACATACGTCATTTAATATAAGCGTTAGGGTTAAATCAAAATGTTGACCCGTAAAATAACGGATAATCCGATTTATGTTCTACTAGCTAGTACAATACTACTGTACTCTACTAGAGTAGCTACGGAGTCGTAGCTACAGTAGACTCTACTAGCTACCAGGTACTACTAAGTCTATAAGTACTACTGTACTACGAGTGGTAGTAGACGACGAGGAGCTAGCTACTAGTACTAGGAGTACAGGAGTACAGTTATTAATGATGGAGCTACTGGTAACAATAGGTCCTTCACTTGTTAGAAAAAGATGGGAGATTGTTGGCCAAGAACACCTCTAAAAAAGCGTCTTTGTTTCGTATTCGAGTAGCTACTCGAGGGACACAGCATCATCTTCGCCGACCTATCAACAGTATTACAAATAATTACAATAGATGATAGTAGCAGAAGCTGACGAATGAAAAATGATCCATCTTCAGAGTTCTTTTACAGCAGGGCGCAGCAGCATTCGACGGCAAAGGAGAAAATCCCATTTTTGTTTTCTTTTGATAGTCTCTTTGTCCTCCCCTCGAGCAGACGGGTTTTTGTTTTCTCGTGTTGGTCGACCACTTACTACTGCCGTGCAAAAGGGACAGCATCCAACACATTTATCATGCATAATATCATGTTACATTCAACCTATCATCAATTATCATCATTTCTCAATTCCCAAGCAAACACGGTTTCGTCCCACTAGGTTATTGTCCACCTCATGCAACACCCAGGCACAAACAGCACTTCAACGCAAGGTCTTTGTGCTGCAAAATAAGGACGAAGACTATAGTAGCATTCATAGTACTGATACAAACTATGAGGACATCACCCAACAACTGGCTCAGAAATTATCTCTGCCAATCTTGACTCAAGGACAATTTTTAGAGACCTTGCAATCATTGTCGATCTTACCAGAGGAACAACAACAACAACAAATACGTTACACCCATGCTCTTACGGTCACACATTATGTAGATGGTCAAGATATTCTACCACAGCACGAACAATATGTACTGGCCATTCAACCGTTGCAATGGGAAGCTGTGAACAAGAAACGTCGTCGTACGAAACCTTCGATTCAAAAGATATTATTGCACATTAAACCCCACTGGATCGAGTTCTGTCCCTTTCAACCGGATCCACGCAGTGGACAACCGGATTTGCTATTGCGAGCGGTAACACCCCAACGAGGTACTGGTGGTAATGATGGTGCCATTATTTATGATCTGACTGCTGGTTGGGGTCAGGATTCCTTGTGGATGGCACTGGGAGGTGCCGCGCACGTGACTATGATAGAACGAGATCCAGTAGTGGCGTGTCTTTTGCAAGATGCGCTACGACGAGTACATTGTATAGCTCAATCCAGTAATAGACATGATATTGGTGGTGGGGGTGGGGGGAAAGGATCGTGGCAACAGCGAGCAGCTGATTTATCCAAGAAACTAGACCTGCAAACGGGAGATGCCCGTGATGTTCTGAAAGAATTACTCCACAATGATACACGATCAAAGCAGCCTGATATAGTGTATTTGGATCCAATGTTCCCTCCGCGAACCAAGAAGGCAGCCGTGAAGAAGGGGATGCAAATATTGCACGGTCTGTTTGCCGCTGCAAATGAAAGCGCTTTTGATGATGCTGACACGGCAACACAACAACATATTGCTGACGAAGCGCGGGAAGCCGAAGAGGCGGAATTATTGGACTTGGCTTTTCGGGCAGCGAAAATGAAAGTGGTGGTCAAGCGGCCCATCAATGCGCCGACTCTAGGTAACGATGCTTTTGAGACAAAGCCGTCCAATGTTGTGAAAGGATCGATCAACCGATGGGACATCTACGTCAAGAGCTGACTTTGCCTTTTACAAAGCTTCGGAAGCCCCAATATAGTATAGAGTACACAGGCGGGTACTCATTATTCGGGGTAGATATTAGCTTGTGTAATTTATTCGTGGTAAAACATACCTCTGGCAGCATTCAAGAGAGTACCCATTGCAGCTCTCAGTATATTCATTAGGTTTTACCACTAATTTTAGCTTGCAACCAAGGTTTTCGCTGCATCTGCATCAAGCGCTGGCGAGACGCCTCGTCTCTTAAATCCTTGTCACTTCGAGCCTTCTGGCGTCCAATTAGTGCCCGCAATTCGCGATGAAAATATTCTCCGGCCAAAGGATTATTCAAAATGTCGCCCAACTTGCGTGCAGATTGCAGAATAAGGATCTGACCGGCACGTCGTGACGTCGTGGCCGCTGAGGCAGCTCGTTTCTTCATGTTACCACTGTTCCCTACTCCACCCTTGCCTCCAGATCCACGTTCGTGGGCATGCTGCCACTGAATGCTTAGCTTAGACATATCTTGGACACGAGGCGTTATAACTCGCTTTGAAGTAACACTGCCGTTGCCCGACGCAATGCTTTTGCTAAGCTGTTTTTCCAAAAATTCACACAACACAATCGAGTGCTCCACCAAAGTTCCTTCCAGCTCGTCACGGCTGCCTTTGGGATACTTTCGCTTCGTACCACCACTTCCACCATTGGGTCTGCCATTGTTGCTTTCGGAGCTACTGGCCGGCAGCGCATCCCGCTCGTCCACCCAGGTTTGCGCAATGGATCGCGATGCCTCGAGAAGCCACGACCGGCAGTCCTCGATATCCCACGTCGACGCAGGTATTGTTTCAAATTGACTGCCATTACTTGGTGATGCAGCAGTTTTTGTGGCACTATATTCTTCGTCTTTGCGTTTCGTTTTGTCGGCAACATCCGAGAAATCTAAAAATAAACCACCCTTTCCTGCCATACTGGCCTTGTGCAAGTCGGCCCGTTTTGTCGCTCGGCGGTTGGTGGAAATTGTTTTAACCATGGCCGCTTTCTTCGCCGCAGCTTCGTTCTGGGCGGCTTTATCTCCACCCGCAATCTCATCGGCCTCGACGGTACCCGTCTCTTGTTGCTGCAAAATTTTCCGTCCATCCTGTGCCAATTGATCAAAAGCTTCACACAGACAAGCAGCAATGACGGCTTTGAGCTGATGCAACAATTCACGGTCGTCACGAAAGCCTGCAAAGATTTCTTTGGCTCGTTGAACGACAGCTTCGTGCAAGTTCAAGGCGTCTCCCACGTGGTTCATCTGAACAAATGCTTGTTTCTTTTGCTTGTCCTTGTAACCCACGCGAGTTCGACCCTGTGCGTCCTTACTGCTGCCGAAACTACTAACATTGAGCTCAGTAAAGGCGTGGGCATTTCGCAAAACCGTTTCCAATCCTGCTTTGTTCTGTTGGGAACCAAAGCCTCCCATTCCTGCACCGCTGGTCACTTGCACGCCACCCAAAGAGGTGCTCATATTGTACGATGTACTGAGGAGTGGATTGGCCATGTCTCCGTGATGGTTTCTGTCGACTTCGCCTTCGAACTTACGGAATTGACTTCCTTCGTGCATGATGCTTTCCGAGTGAACAGTTCCACAAGTACTGCAAATGACATCTCCATTTTTCCGATCAAGAATAAAAGCAGATTGATCGTTTTCTCCGCAGATTTTGCATTTTTTAAACTATTTGGGTGACACACAAAGGAGTATATAGTATGATTGTCGTAATAGTTAGATGGTAATACTTTGATGTAGGTGGTAACATGTTCGTACAACAACAGCAAAAAAATGCTTACCTTTTCAATATCGTGAACACCCTGTGCAGTATTAGCCACCGGAATATCGTCCGTACCATCATCAATCTTTAGACCTTTGCCCAACATGACAGTATCATAAACACGTCGTCGGACACCTTTAAATTCTGCTGGTGTCAAGTCGGGACATAGCATATCGGTAATACGTTGTGGCGTCGTATCGAGGACATCCTTTTCCAAACGACTTTGAACCGACTGATGCAAGAGGAGACCCCACATTTTAAGCTGGGACAAGGAACAAGGACCCGCCGAAGTTTGAATTTCTGGAGGTGTTGGAGTTGAGTTCGTAACTTTCAAGTGTTTGTCGACAAATCCACCTGGTACTCCTGCAAGTCCATTGACGAGTCCTGCTACGCTGAGTTCAGCCAGCTTGGCGCCCATGGTGGTAGGCAAGACTTCCGGCAATAATTTTTCGTTCGTTCCTTCCATCATTTCAAATTCCTTAATATGGATCCAGACTTGAAAGGGATCATGAAGCTGAAATCCCAAGAGACGATCTGTTTTTGCCTTTTTGCGTGGAGGTTGTTGCTGTTGCTGTAGCTGTTGCTGCGAAGATGAGACATCCTTGGATTCTTTTTCCGTGAAATCGGTGGCTCGGACAGGCGTAGTTTTGGTTTCTGTCAAGGCGTGTTCCAGGTTCTTCCACAGGAGAGGCATGAATCGACTCTTAGTCTTGTCATTTTCGCTAGATTCTGGCGAGAGAACTAGTTGGATATTTTGTTTGTTTGTTTGTTTGTTTGTTGTATGTTTGTTAGATAGTGAGTAGGTGAAAGAAGCGGTGTACAGCCAAACAGCCAAAAAAAGGAAAGCAAACCTCAGTCAGTCTTTCATGGTTTTTTTTTTGCCGTTGGTTCTCCTTTCATAACTCAATGCACTGATTGCTATTACATTAATTATTTGATCTCTTCTTGTCGTGTCTTACTATATGAAACCCAGCTTCGAAATTACTATTACTCCGTCGATTTTAGCAAGATGAACTATCAACAGCTGTGTGGACTCACCTGGATAAAGCGAACGAATTTTCCGAATCCATGTTTCTAAAGCAGGTCCCTCTAATTCCCAGATTGGGGTCTTGTTGGGTTCGCCAGACATACTCGAGTTAATAACTGAAACTATATTTTGTTTGTTTTGCGATGGGTGTGTGAATGATTTATATATATTTATTATTATTAGTTCATCGAGGAGGTAGGTGGTAGGTTTAGAAGAGCTGATGACGACGGGCAAAGGAGGTGTGATTATTATTTAATTTTTCATGAGACAGACAGATACAAGTAGTAGTAATCTAGCAGTCTACTACTAGTAGTAGATAGTAGGGCCTCGTGATCAAGTTTTTTTTACTTGGACCTTGCAGCACCGAAATCAAACTACGATCTTAGACACTAAAAAATGCATGTCTACCGCTATCCCTACTGAAAAACCTTCCGTTTGGAATAGTAGTACTACGGTACTCCCTCTGGTGGTGGTACCAGCTACTAGCTAGTAGTAGTCGTAGCTTGGGGCTTGGTGCTTGGTGCGCCCACAGGGTCCATCAACAACAACGATGACACTTCAGGGTACTGCGGTACGAACGGTTACATCTAATAGCAAGAACACAAAGGCTTTATTAGAGTGCAATAATTGTTTGGAGCTGCTGACACATGCCGAACGCTAGCAGGAAAATGTGAAAGAGGAGACACTCTCAAGCGAACAGCTGCTCCAAATGAAGTTTTTGTACGTCAGAGCAGTATTGGAATGTCTTCTGCTTCAATAACCAAACTTTATTGTGCAACCAGAACCCCCCCCCATCTGACTCCGTTTTCTGCTAATGAGGTCTGTACTCGTATTCGAGTACACCGTACTACCAGGTAGCTACTCTAGTACTGCATACTACTGTTTTAGCTAGCTGGCTCATAGCTTCTTCTTGAGTACCAGGTACTGTACCTGGTATGATGCAGCCATACTAGCTAGTATCGTCGTAGGCAATCTACTCTTTAATTAAGGCCGCAAGGAGCTTATCTGCACTGGCTGCGGATAAAAGTGAACTCGGATTATATTTCTGTGACAACCACTATCGCAGCCCGGGTGGTACTATTAGTCTAGCTAGTTTTCAATTAACAGTGCAATTCGATGTGGTGGTGGTGGTGGTGGTGGTTTTGGTTCGAACGTTGGAAAAGAAGGTTTTTGAACTTAAAGATTCGGCTCCACTAGTTTCCTAAGACAAACTAGAATGACTAAACTCCGACTATCTCCTAATTCTCTAGATCGTCATCTTTGATGTGTCCTATGAAAATATATTTCCAGCGGATGGTCACAATGAATCACCACTCGTAAGGAATACTAGACGGCAATCGAAAAAAATATTTTCCAACTCTCCTAGTGCTACTGGTAGATTATAGGCCGACTCAAGCACTCAAGCACGCAAAACAAAGCAAAGCAGAGCAAAGCAAAGCAAAGCAACCAAAAAGCAAAGATGGTGGATTCTCTGTTCAATGACGATGACGATGATAGAACAAATAGTGTCACTTCTTCCTACTGCGATGATGATGATGATGATCACGATGATGAACCTATTATCCAAGAAGTTTTTTTGACGGATTTCACTGACGCAAATACTCCTCTGGGAATTGCCATGGCTGGCATGACTGTTCTATCGTCGGAACAAGACGACTCGTGCTGGGATGTCGAATCGTACGCTAACGATTCCATTCCCCTGACCAGGATGAGACTTCACGTAGTTACCGATGACACAGAAACAATCGTCGATAGTCCTCCCACAGATTTGGGTTACGGTTACGGTGAGACCATGGAAGATACCTCTTCGTTAAGTGGAGGACGCCGTTTTGAACGACCTCAAATAACAGATGACGACGATGATTGGAGTATGCAGTCCGATTGCAATGATTCCGTTGGTCTCGCTAATGCACGATTTCAAGGGCACAGGAATACTCACAAGGCAGTAATAGCAGCACCTGCTTTTGCTAGGATTGACCGTCGTCGAGCCAGCATGGGAAAGGTTACGTCATCGAGTGAATTGCCGAGTAACTCCTCCACGCCAAGACAAATCCGTCGCGAGTTCCGCCGTATGAGTCTGTCCAGCGCTGTGACTATGGAATCAACGTGCTCCAGCAGCCACGGTAGTGGTGACAGCACTGATCCTGTGGGAAGTAGCGGCAGTGGCGGTGGTGGTAAACGTCGAGGTGTTACTCGGCACAAGAGCATGCCTTATGTCAAGATGACGAGTACTGATATCAGCAACCAAGTGCCGCTGTGGCCAAGCAACAAAAGTGATGAAACAGGCGGTCGACAGCGAATGGCACGTCGTAACAGTGGGGCTCCATGTGCGGCATAGCCAAGTCTCGTTGATGGACATATAAGAAGTGTACAGTAAGACAGTTCTATTCAATCCAATTCATCCTTCGTGTACACTACGTTGCACTATACATTTTCATGAAATAAAAAACAAATGCGTTCACAACAACTAGTGCGTACGAGCAATTTGTGCTTTATAAATCCACACAGCAGAACCAGCACACGTATGCGTCGCTCTTGATCCGATCAAGGTTTTAGGGAAAGTCGGCCAACGACCGCTGCGACCTCCACTTTCTTTGGAAGACATTTTTTGAGTGGTGGCTCTACGTGAAGAAGAGCCCTATCCTCTCGACTCTTGACTGTCACCAGAGTCAACGTCGGATTACTAAATTAGAGCACCAGCGCCGGTAGCATTTATTTCTAGATAATTTGCTGTACAACTGACAGCAGTAACCACGGTGGTATCGTACTGGATGCATCAATGTTCAATTTGATCTCATGTGCTTTCATGCAATGAATATTGGCTTCATTGATTGATTCTTCTTGAGAATTTTTTAGGGAAACATCGTATTTTTCTAGCTTGGTAGCATGGAATGTTAGTGTAAAAATGCTGGTAGAAACTCAGTAGTATTGATTCCAAATTCACTGATGTGCTACCGATGCAACGGCGGCAGCGAGACGACACTAGAATGACAAGCTACAGTCCCTGCAATCAAACATCAAAGCGTAACCTATAATTAGTCCTCCGCGGCGACAAGGTAGTCATCTCTCGTCACTCCCACTCAAACAAGAGAAAGGCTTCAAGTTGATCTCATAGGGTTTCGTTTCAAACAATGCCGACTTTGATTCCCGGATATCCGCTTTGACAAACCACTATTAAAAATTATTGCCGCGCACGAATGCGAATGGAGCACGTTGTTATTACCCAAAACCGGAACGCCGCGGGAGCTTTCTATCATCTAGTCACGATGTCATCCATCCATGCATCATTTAGGAACGAACGCATAATGTATTCCCAACAGTTCTAACTAGGTTGTCCGTGCGTCCTTGCTTGTAGTACAACGTTACATATTCGGAACAAGGCTTATAAGATTCATGCACATATGCAGCTGGCGCAGGAACAATCAATGTTGGAACAATTCACCTCAATACGAGTCAAATTGGGCCATTGGCAGAGTTCCAATGGTATTGACCCTGACAAGGATGTTTCGTGCAATCGAAGAGATATCAAGGAAGTCATCAATTGAAGCTCGCCAGGAACACTCCCGTGTATGAGATGATTCCCACTAACATCTAACATCTGTAACAGTTTAAGCTGCCCTAGAGCCGTACCAGGGAGTATTCCAGATAGCTGGTTTCGCTCTAATATCAAAACGATCAGACTGCCCAGCAAACCCACTTCGGAGGGTATTGTGCCTGTCATCTGATTGCCTCGAACTACAAGCAATTGTAAATTAGGAAGCTCCTCCAGGGGCTCTGCCGGAATGGTCCCACTGAATTGATTCTCTCCTAGGTCCAAGTATGTTAGCGTCGATCGACGCCACACCGCTTGTGGTATGTTACCTGACAAAGCATTGTCGGAGAGTGTTAACTGATGTAAAACATTGAGATTATTGAAATCCGTTGGAATTGTTCCGGTGAGGAGGTTTCCGTCGAGAAAGAGGTTGCTAAGAGCAGTGAGTTGTCCGATCTCAGATGGAATAGGTCCAACATGCATATTATTCCAAACTGACAAGGCTGACATGGTTGAAATCATCCCTAGTTCAGTTGGAACCGTACCAGAAACCTGAGTTTCGGAAATATCAAAGACGCTGATAGTCTGCATGGCACCCAAATGAGTTGGAAGTGTGCCCTTCAATCCAGCATTATTTTCTAGGCGAAAATAATTGAGAGCAGTCAATTTTCCGAGTTCTGATGGGATAGGCCCTTCAAGTCTATTATAACTCAGAAACAATTGCACTAAATTAGAGAGGTCTCCAAGAGTGGAGGGGATCGTTGACGTCAAAGCGTTTACATGCAAGGAAAAATGCATTAAGGAAGACAATTGACCGAAAGAAGCGGGGATACTCCCAGAGAAACGATTGGAACCCAAATTCAATGTTTCCAACTTGGTCATGAGTGCAACATCACCTGGCACAGTTCCAGAAAGGTTATTTCTTGCCAAATGGAGCACACGAAGGTCGTGTAATTCCCATAGTTCTTGGACTAAGGGTCCGCTCAAAATGTTATCGCGCAAGACAAGCTCAGACAACTTCGTCAATACACCAACCTCACTTGGGATCATTCCTGTAAGGATGTTCCCATTAAGATATAATTCGTTTAGTTGTCTGAATTTTCTGATCATCGATGGGATAGTGGAAGAGAGGAGATTTTCATCGATTAAAAAGTGTGTGAGTGAAAGCTGGGGTGTCGTATCGTTTCCAAAAGAACTGAACGAATTCATGTCGTCGAATCCTAAAGGGCCTGTGAACGAATTGAAGCTCAGGTACAGGTACTCTAAGGATGGCAAACCAAAGAGCTGATTTGGCACTGTTCCGCTCAAAGTGTTTTTGGCAAGGAGTATGTGTTTTAGTCTCTGCAGCTTCGCCATCGTTGATGGGATTTTTCCAGTGAGATTGTTATCATTCAGCATTATCGCTTCGGTGTTGCGCAGAAGCCCCACCTCCGTTGGCAGGCTACCTGCGAGAGCATTGTTTCCAAGTGTTAGTCCTGTGATATCTGTCAATTTTCCAATTTCGGTTGGAATGGTTCCTTGCATGTTGTTCGTTGTAAAGCTAAAGGTTTGGAGCTTAGAGAGGTTTCCCATTTCACTCGGCAATGTTCCGCTGATAGCATTCATCGTAAAATCAATATTCTCGAGATTGCTAAGTTGAAAAATAGTATGGTCGAAATCGCCCGAAATTTTGTTCTCGATGAATGTCAACATGCTGACGTTCTCAAGCTGTGTAATTTCTGCGGGAATTAGATCTTTCATAGAAACATTCAAATTACTTCCCCAAATCATGATTCTTTCCAGAGAGGTCAAAAGTGCAATTTCTGGTGGAATGGTTCCTGCCATACCTTCCTCGGCCAGAAGAGCAAGACTTGTATACCGTCCCACGTCATTGCAGATCGATACTCTATCACCGGATGCTCCCTTGAGTTCATGGAAATCGTATAAGTGGTTATTATCGTAAGAATCTGCGAGATTCAAGTATTCTATGGAGAACCAATCGCATTCATCTTTCTCCGTTTCAAACCAGCCTTCTCTCACTATTTTCGGCCAATTATCTCCCGATAAGCTGAAAAACAGGGTTGCTAAAGCAAACAACTGGCGCTTCTTCCAGTCAGGAATACCGGTAACGTTCGGAGTACTTCGCACTTTTTCGACAGCCATGGACTGTGGGCTCAATGGATCTTCCATTGCCATCACTGTTTTATTCGGAAGATCTGAAATAGTGAAGGGTGGTGGGGTTGGTTCCGGGGATGCAGTGTTATTTTCCGGGTGCAAAGTGATATTCGCGGCATAAAATGGTGCAGTAGTGTTAACAATGACCGTGGGTCCATCGTTTGTGAGCACAATAGAGAGTAATACGATCAAGACTGCGGCAACGACAATACCAGCACTAATTCGAAAATATCGACGCGTCATTTGCTGTCGCTTTCGTCTTGCTTCCTCTAGAGCCTCGAGCTGAACTTCCTCGGCAATTCCAATCTCTTCATCTTGTGACACTTGTCTGGCTACTACCAAGCTCTCTGCTTGGACAAGATTGTCATCCTCGCTCTCATGTAACGAGTTTAGCAATTCCCCTTCAGTTCGACCAGAGATAGAGTCTGTTCCAGAAGTAGAATATGGTCGCATCGAATCTGGCCGGCTTCCTTCGGATGAATCCTCGATAAGATTATCATCTTCGCCTTCCTGTAGCGAGTTTGGCATTTCTTCTTCTTCAATTTGACCAGAGACAGAGTCTGCTCCAGAAGTAGAATCAAGTCGCATCGAATCTGGTCGGCTTTCTTCGACTGTTTCGGCGTTGACAAAAGATGGACGCTCTTCAGAAGCGTCTGATACAGCCGCGCGAGCTGCTTCAGTTCCTCTTAGCGCTTGCATTGTCATGGCATCCACAGTCGTTGACACCAATCCATTGCCGGGCCGTCGTTGTCCTTTCTCTCTCAGTTCTTGAGGTGTTCGATGAAGCCCTCGTTTTAGAGGCGATATTACCTGTTGCTGATGGACCATAAGTGGAGGATCAAATGCACTTCTTGGCATCATATTAAGCTTGGCTCTCAATTCCTCAGGTGTTCGATGAAGGCCCCTTTCAAATGCGTGTGATAAGAGAGGGATACGTGCGGTTGAGGCCGTTTGCGATTTGGATTTAAAGTCCCCCAACTGGTGATGATGGAATCCTTGTGCATAGACAGCTCCTGGCCTATGCTCCGTACCAGGAAAAGAGTGCTCTTGATCTAACGACGTGTGGTACGTGGTGGTTGCGGGAGTTCCAGGTGTTGTCTGTGGGATAGCATTAACCACCGAAGGGTTCCTTTCGATTACACGACCCGGCGGATCCGATGGGTAGTAGTGTGTTCTTGTACCGTGATTCGACGATTCTGCTAGGAGGTCTATATTCTTTACTGATTTGGGCACGCCCGTTTCTTCGACAGGAGGACCTGAATTATCGAACTCTGCCTCGTGTAAAGTCTTGTTTTCTCGATCTGCGTTCTGGTCGTTCATGGTCAATTTTAGAAGTAATAGTTTTAAAAATGCGTTGGGCGATGGAAAAGATGGACTCTGCGGGGCTTGCTTCGCATTGTAATTGGGCCTCCCTTTCTAATTATGCTTCGCTTTGTGGGAGCAACTGAGTCTATCACGCAGTTGAGTGTTCCTTATTCATCCTGCTAGAAATTTTGCTTATCAGCGTAAAAAAGCTAGTGTGGAGACTATAGAGTAAATATGAATATTATGGCAATATTAGGAGTAAACTAGACTAGAGTAAGGCTGACTGTTAACGTTGGCTGACTGTTACCATTTAAGGGATTCTAAATTTTCACCAGTACTTATGCAGTAAAACTTGAATAGTTTTTACCATGTTAACTACTGTTAATCAACTTGTTAAATACTCTCAATCACCATGAGATAAGGGATTGAATCAGTCATTTATGGTTTACTAGTGTTTTCACTGTATAAACGTTAAGGTCAGCTATTTGCTTTTTGGCCCCAGGATATATGATTTTGATTATATCCTCTAGCTCATTAAGTGATTGTCCAAATGCAATAAATAGATTATGAATGAAAAGCCCACATCAAGAGCTGTCCATTTAACTACTCAAAAAGTGATTTGAGACCTTAATGCTTCCACACTATTTTTTTCTGTGGAAATCCTACGGTACTGTCATCTCTACTCTAGTGTGTGGATACAGAGCAGGCATAGGCACACGACCTAATAGAGTAAGACCTAACTCCTGAGTCCTATCACAGTCTCTAATAGGAGACAAGGTAAACTGCCGTAGTCCACCTGGGCTTAATTTGGTCCCCTTGATTCATATATCCCAGTCTTGGAGATAGGGATCACATCACATCATTGTAGCCCAGCAATAAATTAAATCTGGTCCTGAGAAAACCAACCTTCAGGTAACAGGATAAAGGAAAACTCAGCCATTCAATGTTGTACCTATGCAAGCAAAGTCACTTCATAGGAGGCT
>Ga0100391_1001550_pt1 | contig 25391 bp, 29 predicted proteins | sample CryGeymeta201515_FD_81541 | JGI IMG/M metagenome (GOLD analysis project Ga0100391, IMG submission 81541) | Groundwater microbial communities from Crystal Geyser aquifers in Utah, USA - Crystal Geyser metaG 2015-15 | ecosystem: Environmental > Aquatic > Deep subsurface > Groundwater | place: USA... | reverse complement strand
CTCGGAACGGAGAAAAGGTCGGCCCTAGTAAATTGCCGAGTTTCTCCAAACCACCCTACCTAGCCGAACGTAGCCCTAGAGAGCTGGCATAGTCGAGAGAACGCGGTAGCGTTCGCTCGGTTGCAAATTACTCTTATCCCTAACTTTACATACACCTTTGGTATTTTAGGCGGGGACCGACGAAGATTCCTGCGGCCTTTCTCCTCTCTTGCGAGGTAGGTTGATAGACCACCATTTTGTCAAAGGCTGGTAGAAGGAAATTGGTACATTACAGTAAAAGTAGACTGGTAGGATGGCGAAGCAAGTCACAGCTGTCACTTGTATGTTTACATCTACTTGAGTAAAAGATCTGCCACCTCTTTAGCACACCCGACGTTGACAGTCCAGCCACTACCTCCGCTGTAGAATTTGAAAGAGTTTGGAAAAATCAAACAAGCAAACGGTGTGAGTAGGGTACGGGGATATTATGCACTTGTTGCAAGGATAAAGGCAAGTGAGCCCACGACACTGGCTGCACGTACTGTCCGTAGTTGTGAATGACTCGCACGGGGTTCGAACCACCACTACCAGAAGTAATTTCCTCTTCGCAACGAGTTACGGGACGAGCCGGTCGAAATCCTGTCCATTCACCCCTAATGGTGGCAGTTTCAATATCTACTCCCAAAAGCTTTGCATTTTGTTTCAATTGTTCTCGTTCCGAGGCTCTTAATTCGGGATGACCATCGCCTTCCAAGTAGGTTCCTCCGATAGCAATAACGTCTCCTCGGGGAATCAAGTAACAGGGATGTGAATCACTTCCCCAAGGTGGACATTCTGCCAATATTATAGCATCCTTCTCCATGCCCTGTATCGATGCTCGACGAGGACAATTTTCTCGTTCCAACTGCAACAAGACACCTCGTCCTCCCACCAATTGAGAATCCTGGCACACTTTCTGACTGCCCATTCCAGAACAATTTATCAATACTTCACAGTCCAAGCTCCTGGCTACATCTTGCATGTGTTCGATGGAATCGTAATATTCTCCCGTCTCGACATTGATGTCGCTATCGGGATGCAATTCGACTTCTTCAAGCAAAGCCGATAACATTCTGGGGGAATCCACAACTGGAGTCTCAAACATCCAGCTGTGCATGTAACCTGCCTGTATGAGTTGCTCCTCGTTAGGAATGCGCAATTTCTTAGCGGTGTTTTGCCAGGATAGCATTTCTACTGTTAGTTGTTGAAATTCGAGGCGAGGGTCAAATGTCCAACGAGGAAGTTTGGCCGCGTCAGGATAAGTTGATTTGGTATCAGTAGTCTCACTGACAATCTCGGCGTTACTTCGGTGCAATTTAATAGCTGTCATTATCTCGACCAGCGATTTGGATTTGTCCTTGCCAAGTAACCAAAGCTCATTTAGAGTTTCTAAGGCCCATTTATCTGTGCGAGGATCGTCGCAGTGAAAGGGCATCCACAAACCTCCAGCTCCTACAGAACAAACTGAAGGATGCAATGGTGAAACCGGCGAGCGAAGTGCCACGGTAATGTTTCGACGCAATAGTTCGACCGCTGTACGGAGACCTGATACATAAATATATATGTATATAGATATATATAGAGAGAGGGAATTATTTGACGGAAGGAAAGTGAAATGATGAGATGAGCAGGAAGGAGCAGGATGCAGGTGTGTGTGTCTGAATGAGAGTAGGTACGACATCCTGAGCAAGAATCTCTCCTACTAGTAGAGAACAGCAACGTTTTGATTCAACACACCAATGGCACCTGAACCCACAACCAGCGCTTTCATGATATTGTAGTTATGCAGGTGACCTGGATAATAGATAGTCTTTGTGGTGAAAAAACATGGATAACATTGACAAAACTCATCCATTGATTTTCTCTTCTCCCGGAAAAAAAAAGAATTTGATTGTTGTTAAAGAACCCCGCTCATCACGTGCAGCACACTTGATCCAGATTCGCTGGTGATTCCTGCGGGATCACAGATGCACAGACTTAAAGGCAGCAGGGTAGATCTAGCTACCACTAGACTACTAGACTTAGTACTACTACTCCTCTCTAGACAAATACTGTAGTAGGCTACAAAGGCGACTTTTGGTTGCATTACCCACAGATTATACTCCACTCCCCACAGTGCTTGAATGATGTCTTCACTGTGTTCTGCAGTCGGTTATCGAAAATTTAATAAAAGCAGTGAATCGTTGGTATCTTTAACCTTCATGATGGACCTTTAACCTGCATGATGGACCTTCATGATTGTCCGTCTTGCGTATCCGCCTCTTTTGCCACAATAATCTATTCACCTGGCCAGGACAAGAAACAGGATAGAACAATGCGCTGAAATTCGGTTTGCTAGCATGAAGGAAAAGCTGATCTGTAGCATTCTGAATAATACCGTAACGTCGCGAAAAATTGGAGTCATGCTAAAAATAAAGCAAGAACCTGAAGAATTGCCGCCAGAAGAAACACCCAACCTACAGTCGTTGCTGTGTTTTGAAGAGAAGAAATTCTGTGATTCACGTCCCGGCGCCGATTTCTATGATGTCACATATTTCAACGAACACAAATGTTCTACCATTGATCAGGCAGCCCAAGGTAGAGACGAAGTGGCGAGGAAAGATTCAACCCCAAAGGGATACTTTTGTGTGGCCACACGCGCGTCTATTTTTTTTTCATTCGGCAACCAAAATAAGTTTGACAGCACAGCTTTCGGCAAAGAATAAAAGTCAGCAATGCACTATAGATGGCGGCAACGTTGCGGGGAACGTTTGTCCTCAGGGAGACAACATGATGGCATCTGCAGGACTTTGCTTACCCGAGTTTCATGTTTGTTTCAACTTTGTTAAGCAGGTTGTTAAAAGTCAGAAAAACGACAAACATAGAATGGGTTTAGCTGGGCCACTTTTTGATGCATGCCCAGCGAAAGACACGCGTACGGACGACCGCTGCACAGACAAAGTTCAACCAGTCATTCTTCTGCTAAATAATAAAAAGGAGCAGTTCTCTAAAAAAGATGTGCTGTATTCCTATTCAGTGCTTGTATCATTTTTTTCAGAAGTACTAATAAAAATTACTGCGTTAAAGTGTAGTACTGGTAGACTCCTGCGAAGAATTCTACTTTTACTGGGTGTAGCTATGTACCAGTACTACTAATAGTACTACCTCTAGTAGTAGTAGACTAGTACAGCCTAAGATCGATAGCTCAATCTTTTTGTGGACGTTGTCACCTTACACTTCCATCATGCGGGCACCGGTCTCTCTTTTTTGAAATTCTTCCATTTCTTGTCGAATTTGATGGTCAATCTCAAGCAGCTGACGCTTGGTTTCTTCTAACTCGGCAGCATCACGAGGAGGATTCAGAACAAGCTGTTCGCAAATGAGATTTCTCTGCTTATCTCTCTCGCGGCGATCCACGAAGCGATCATTTTCCGGTGACAGCAGGCTGATGGCAATGTTTTTGGTGTCGTCTGGATCGGCGCGAATAACGCGTGCTTTGATTCGTTGTCCCACTTTGGCGTAGTCATTGAGGTTGTTGACCTTGTACAAACTCATGCGGGAAATATGCAAAAGAGCATCGCGTTTGGTGCCGATATCGACAAAGACTCCGTAGGCTTTCATACGAACCACCTTTCCCTCCACCTCGTCGCCCACTCTGATGGTTCTTAGCGCCACACGCTTGACCTGCTGTCGTAAGGAAATACCAACGGTACCCTTTTCTTGATTGATGCTCACAACCCGCGCGTCTTGAATGTTTTGTCCCAATTTCAGGACACTTGTAATATTCTTGGGCCTGCTGCTGCTGCCGTCGTCATTATCTGACGTGATGCGACTAATGTGTAGCATGGCGCATCCGTACGGTTCTCCTGGAATATCGTAGGGAGTTTGCACGAGAGCACCAAAGGGTAACAGGCGAACGACTTTGCCAGATACAACATCTCCCGGATGGAGCTCTGTCAGTGAGATACCACGTTTTTTAAATTCTGTTGCAAATTCGGCCTCCGCGTTTCTGGATTCGGGGCGGACTTTGTTTGTGACAGAATTTTTCTTCTTATCCGCCCTCTTTTTTCGAATACTATTTAAATCTATGTTGATAGCGCTGATTAGCCCTGAAGATTTTGGTTTTTTGGTGTTGGAATTCTTATTTCTGCCTGTTTGAAAGCGCTTGCCTTTGGTTTGATTTTTGGTTTTCTGGTTAGTTTTTTTGGATTGCCCATCGGAACTAGTAGCCTGGACATTTTTATTGTTTCGCTTTTGCGTAGCTTGGTTTTTCTTCGAATCTCCCTGTTGGTCACTGGCAGTTTTTTTATTCCCCTTGATAGCTTTCTTATTTCTCGGTGGTCCCTTCTTTTTGAGTTCGGCCTGTTGATCTGCCACCGCTGGTTCTGTTCTGCCGCCGGGGTTTGACTTTGACTGCGGCATTAAGTCAGCATCCATAGCACTGGTGGAGGCGGCAAGTAAACCCGTCGTCCTGGAATGAGAAAAGGGAACAGGCTCAAGAAATGATGAAGAAGATGGTACCGACAATAATCGTCCTTGACGAGCACAAGTTGCCAATTGAAACCCTTCGACCGCGTGCAATGAGGTTATTGCACACAGGTAGGCTACGAGAATCAGTCTACTATTGGCGTTGCATTGCTTCATCGTCCTTGTCGTTTGTTTGGGCTTAATAATGTGAGATGGGAATGCTAGCTACTGTAGCTAGCATGCGAGCTGAATTTTTATGGCCAGGGACCTGTTCGGCAAAAAAGACACGGACGACGTGATGCCTCATGATGATTCAAGTTATGACGATGATTCAGTGATACTGTGTACTAGTAGTAGTAGTACTAGGCTCTATCTGGTACTAGTAGGGTCTAGTAGACTACTCTAGCTAGAACTCGCTCGTGCTCGAAAACGAGCACTACAGTACTACAGTAGTACCATACAAGTAGAATTAAATAAATAATAATCATAGAATAATTATGTGAGTCACCGTCCATTATTATTAACCTTAACGCAGAGTCACCCGTAACTATATTATATCCTTACCGCTAATGAAGTTGTATCAGCAATTTAATGAGGGCAAATCCAAAAAAGATACCTTTTGTATAGATTTTGTGTGAAGAGTTAACTACATTACACAGTAACTGTTAACAGCCTAAGTAGTAATGACGTCTTGATTGACAGCGAGGTTCTCAAATAAAAAATTGTAGGTGCCATATCATTATCATAACACAAACGAGGCTGACCAAAGCATACCACCCCCTAGTAGTACTTAGCGATCAGAGAATTTACGTGGTCTCTTCCATTCCGCATTTAGAACGAACCGAGAAAGACTCACTACTATTGCAATTGAAAGCAAAAAATAAATCATGATCATCAAGAAACAACTCAGGAAATTAATCCTGGTTGGGCTTCTTGGAGTTATCCTTCAAAACAAAGAAACGTTTGCCCTCCACTCACCCGAACGGTTGGCAACCCTTCGAGGAGGTGATCTTGGTCCAATCAAGGGGGAGTCTCTGGCAGTCGCACTGTCGGCTGGGGCAGCCGTGGATGCGATTTGTGGAGCAGTAATTCCTCGGTCCTCCATGCCTCCATGAGCTGGTTTGGGATCCCTATTGCTCAGGGCTCCTTGAGCCACAAATATCTTCATGGGATCGGAGCGTCAGCTGCGACGATTGCAGTATCGACATTTCTTGCAGCTACCGGGAGAACTGTGGCTGGACAGGCCATTGCCTTTGGCTTGTTGGCTAGGCTCGTGTCCATGACGCTAATGATTCTTACCGATCAGGAAAAGTCAGTTGGAATGCGTTTTTCAATGTTCGGCGTCATGTGGCTCGTTTTGTTGGTAAATGTCTATTGTCTTTTGACCGGAACGGGAAATCCGCTTGTCCTGACAAAAGTAATCTCGCTAGTGTTGGGAATTCACGGAATGTTCCTTTATCTCAAACCAAATGTCTTTCTGCGCAAATCGGCGATTGCAATTGGTCCGGGTAAGTTGAATCAAATATTGCAGAATATAGCGTACTTTAGCCATTATTTCTCACTCGATATAATCGGAACTTGTCTCCCACAAAGATCCATTAGCGGAAGAAATGCTTGCAGTGGACGGAGGCTACATGTTTGCCTCTGCTATAACAACAGGTCTTCTGGCGCATAACGTAGATCCGGTAAAAGTGGCAGGTTATACAGCTGCTGGATTTGTTCCTGTCCTATACAAAATGTTCGAGATAATTGACCTTGAATATATGTGGGGTGTGAGCTCCCTTGCCGTTTCCATGGGGATTGTCGGTCTCCTAGCATGCATCATTATAGGTACTTTACATTGAGAAAGATATTCCTGAGCGACCAGAGAAAAACTAAACCAGAACGACGCGAAAGAAAAACTTGACTACGGTATTTAATATTTCACTTTTTCTATGTGTACACTACAACTTCACGGGCGCCGTCACACCATGGAGCCCACACCTTGCCAAACGGTGGCGTAGAATTCAGTCCTTGGAACGGACATTTTGGATCATGTTTCGGCTGAGGGGGTACATAGGTTTCGCGGTAGACACGTAGCTTTTTCTGGAGCAGTTGGACGATGTGAGGATTTTTGCTAGCAACGTTGTGCATCTCGCTTGGGTCAGACGACAAATCGTACAAACTGTAAACGGCAGAAGCATTTCCCATCTGAGCTGGATGCTGGGTACCATTTGGAATTAGCTTAGGATTTTCCGGTCCACCCACTCCTCCCTGAATTAGTTTCCACTGCCGGTATCGAACACTAGGCCCATACCAGTGGTCTCCTGCATGGTTCATGTAGGCGTAGCCAATAAATACTTCCTCTCGAGGTGGCTTTTCCCAGCGCATATCATCACTCTTTCGGAGCGCTTTCAAATGACTCACACCATCCAGTGGTTTACCTTTAGGTTCTCCTTCAACAGCTGCAGCAAGAGTTGGGAGCCAGTCGACAACATGGAAGATGTTCGGGTATGTGCGGTTCTTGCCGGCAGGTACCCTGAACTTGGTTGACAAGGCTGGTCCACTAAGGAATCCATCGCCCGTCGTCCCACCTTCGTACAAAGTACATTTCCCGCCTCTTTTTGGATAATTTGAGGATCCTTGAATGGCGCACACTGCCGTTGGTCCTCCATTGTCAGTGGTAAATACAACAACAGTATCTGAAAAAAAGCAAGGACAATACCCGAATAAGTCTTTGTGAGCTAAGCGGCACGTACTGAGTTAATCACAAAGGTAACGGCAATTCAATACAGAAAGAAGTCATAGTCTACCTTCCCACATCCCATTTGCTTTGAGTGCCTCTGTCACGTTTCGAATGCCTTCATCTGCGGCAGTCAGCATACCCGCATATGTAGTACGTTTGCTGTCCCAATGATGCTGCTTCCTGTACTTGTTCTCGTACGGCTTTCGATATTCTTCTGGGACTTCATTCGGGTCATGCACAGCTTGATAGGCTAAGTACAGAAAGAGAGGATTCTGTTGCCTGTGCTGTCTTTGCTCTCTCGATTTCTGGTCGGAGAATGACAAGCTACGAATTGCAGTCTCGTCGTCTTCTTGATAGTTGTTGGTATCTTTGTGATACGCATCAATTATACGTATTGCTTCTCTCGTAAACACATGAGTCGAGTAATTTCCACGCTCGTCGGCAATTTGACTACATTCTTTACCGCAAAACTCCTGCTTATCAAATCGCAAATCGTACCCTTCCCCATTAATGTGAGTAAAATAGTGTTCCCCTCCAATATAGAATCCAAAAAACGATTGGAATCCTCGAAAGGTCGGAGTCATTTCCCATTGGCTGTGTCCGACATGCCATTTTCCTACCGCGTGTACTTCGTAACCCGCTCGTTTCATAACTTGAGCCATGGTCTCTTCGTCCAGTGGCAGCCCTTGGCTGGAATCTGGCTCAATCACTTGATGAATGGAGGTGTGCAAAGGATAACGTCCAGATAATAGAGCTGCTCGAGTGGGCGAGCAGTAAGGCAACACGTAATAATTGTCCATGTAAATTCCATCTTCTGCCAATTGATCAAGAGTAGGTGTATGAATGCCTGAACCATGTCGTCCCAAATCATGAGATCCCAAATCGTCCATGACAATAAAGAGGATGTGAGGTTTCTTGCATGATTCACCAGCAAAGATACTGCTGGAAAAACTTAAAGTCACCGTGCCAAGAAAAAGGATATAATTCAGATTGCGAAAGGCGGTCATCATAATTGCAAACTATTGTAGCTCTACGGGCGCTTGTCTCCTGCCTTTTATCTTTTAACTTGATGTGACAAAAAAATGAAGGATTGATGTTGGTTGTTGGATTTTTGGATTTATTTCAATTCCCGTATACGACGTCATTCGTGATTGGCAAAGATACCACAACAATCACTGAATCATCACTCTGACCAACTACATAGTAGCTAGACTGCTACTACTACTAGTAGTAGGAGTAGACTAGTAGTACTACTAGCTAGTAGCTACTGTAGCTACTACTGCTACTCATGATCATGAGTTTAAAAAATAGAAATTACACTGCGGCAGTCGAAAATGAAAGCAGACAGCAAAGAACGCTCATAAAACAACCCAAAGGAGATATCTAAATTATTTATTTGTTATAGTCTACTACTTGTAGTAGTATTCCACCATGGTAATAAACAAATTGAAATGCGCAATCCTTGCGCTTTTCCTGAATGCAATGATCAAGACAGCGTCAGGATTTGCTCCCTCCTCGTCAATTCATCAACAATATTTTAGCGTTCCAACTATTCGAACGCATCCAGATCCAGCCATTCCAATGAAGTATATCCACCGGGGAGCACTACATTCCCAACCACCCAACAGCAGTGAATATTCTCGAGACGTCAAGCTCCGAATCGAGGCGGAATCGCCCTTCCGGAAGGTCCGATTCTTTGGGTACGCTGCACTTGGAGCAGGTGCCATGTTGTCTCTCTTGTTGAGTTTGGTTCGCATTGCAGCCGCTGCTTCTGGTGTCAATCCCGAACTGATGCAAGAATCAATGGTAAACGCGGGTGTAGATTTCGGTGGCATTCTGGTTTTGACCTTTTTATTTCGTCAGGATCTCAAGGCCCAAGACTCGAGATTAAAACGAGCTACCAAAGGAGCGTCATTAGCAAAGCTAGCCATTCGAGTAAACAAGGCTATTCAAGACCCTCTTTTTCGGGTCGATACCGAAAATGGCGACAACTTATATACGAGTTTAATTTTGGCAGACCTACGACGGGATAGAGGTATCGAAAAGCGTGTAGTGATTGCTGCCGCTGGGAAGGAAAAGATCGATAGTGTTTTGGAACAGGCCAAAAAGTATGCGGATAATTTGGAAATGAGTGACTTGCTGATCGTTCCGGTGGTTATGCCCTCGGCCACTGCTCCTAATTTGATAGGAGATGAAATGACCAGCTTACCTACTTGTGTGGCCTTGCCGGTTGGTAACACGGCCTGGCAGACCGTCTTGGAAGACGAAGCACAAACTGCCCTGGGCCAAGGTGTGGACATTGAGAAAGATGGGTTTTGTGTCATTTTGAAAAAGAACGGCCGAGTCGGACAACGAACGAAAGGCATCTTTTTGGAGCGCATGGTTGCGATGGTTGAAGATCGGCAATCCAAAGGTATGGATGTAACCAACATATAGAGAATAAGAATAAAGTGAAAAAGGCGAGTCATTTGTAGTTTGTTTTCTGTTTGCGGCTTAAGGGCCGATTCGATGAGAAAGCAATACATATTGTAGGTTTATTTACGGTTAACATGCAAGATCGAATAAGGCAATGTAAAAAGATGCATTTGTCCACGAGAATATTGATGTATGTACATTTGTATGCAGACGATGTTGATTAAAGTTTCCACATGCTGAGAAAGAGTTGCGCCTCTCCCAATGATGCTTTAGGCTGTTGACTAGCTTTCTTTTTCTTTAAATCGTACGGCTTGTGAGTTCGGCTGTTGCAAATCTTTGATTGCCGTCGACGTGACACCTTGCCCCCTCCCGCACAAGGAGTAATAGTCGAAAGTCGTATCCTGCTTTCATCTTCCTGGCAAGCCGTTTCAACATCATCTTCTAGTAAGCTAGCAATGGCTGCAAGTTGAGGATTCTGAGCGAAATTACTTGGCAGTCCATCCATGAACAAGGGACAAAGAGGCTGATCATCGGTGCTGTCTTCCTTGGCTGCAGCAGTATTAGCTCTAACAGCTGCAGCAGAGCTGTCGTGTTCCGTATCATCTTGGAAGAGTTGCTCCTCGCCCAGTTTTAATGCGGAATTCGACATGGCAGTATCCTGGCGTTTCGTTAACTCTGCCGATTAAGGTGTCTTTTGTCTTCTTAAGAGCTGTTTAATTCTTGGGTATTGGTTGTATGTTGTATAATGTGTGTTATTTCGAGTGCACTTGTTGCTGTTTATTACTGCTCCGACTCCAGCTATCTACTAGCTAGTCGAGTAGAGAGTACTAGCTAGTACTACTAGCTAGTACTACTAGCTAGTAGTAGTAGTAGTAGTAGTAGCTTTTACCAGTATCAGCTAAAACGAGGAGGATGAGTTCCTTTGCTTTTTGTCAACGTTGGCGAGCCTCAATTCAGTTAATCCCTAACCGTAAAGCATCAAGCTCCATGAAAAAAGATCCAAGGCATCATTAAATATTAGACTAACTAAGTCTACTAGACTACTAGTTGTAAACACTAGTCTAGTAGTAGTAGTCGTCTAGCTAGACTAGTACAGACTCTAGAGACTACTAGTAGTAGTAGATGATGGGGATGATGGATGATGGATGATGTTGTGCTCTTCCGTAGATGATGCCTTGTGCCTTTTCTACTCAAGGAGTAGTAGCAACTAGCAACAAGTCAAAGAAGAATACAAAAAAAGATTAAAATAATTCAATACTGTAATCGGATCACATATTACAGTAAAAAGTATCTAGCCAAAAAAGAAATGAAAAAGCTATGGACTTTCTTTCCGGCGGCTATCGTACCATGTCTCATCCTCTCGGTAGAATGGGTTCGAGCCGCCGATATTGGATTCGATGGTGCGATGTCAAGAAAAATTCGCCGATTTTTCAACAAGAAAAATTGCAGTTGTGATCATGTCCCAGACCGTAGATGGCACGACAAGAACGTCGCACCTTGGCAATTTTGTGGAGGATCCCTCGCACCATTCGAAAGGAGTAGTCTGTCACGACGTCATGTCTCTGCGGCAGGTCTGATATCACATTTGGTTACCAAACATTCCAAACACAACCCTATCTTCAGAAATAGTACTGTCGCAAAACAACCAGTTGAATACAATCATGTACCCTTTTATTTGCGATGCGTGGGTCTTGTCTCGATCTGGATTGGCTCGGGGACGTTATTCTACTCTTGGTACAATCAGTGGCCTTTGCCACAGTAATTTTTTTATGCCGTCGATGCAGGCATGTCCATTGGATTTTGTACCGATGTGCGAGAGACGCACTTGGTGAGCAAGGCCTTTACCATCATTTACATTATACTGGGAGCATCTGTCATTGGAGGGGCACTGGCACTCTTCATCCAAGATGTAGTGGAAGGATTGGCCTCCCCTTCTTCGAAAGAGTACCAGATATTGCTAGAAAGACATGTCTTTAACAATGCCGATATAGATCATACAGGGGTTCTCAATTACCAACAATTTGAACGGTTGATTCGATCCATTTGTATTGCGCAATCGACATCTCAACAGCAACAACAAAATATGTTGCGACTCTCCTCAGGAGATATTCAACATCTTTGGACCAAGTTTGACCGTTTGAAAGACGGGGTAATTCATTTTGAAGAATTTTCGGGAAGCTTTCGCTGTATTGATCAACTTGTGGAATCCCTCGAACGCGATCATACCATGTCGCAGGAGCCCTACCAAAGGTTATTGCGGAAGATTCGGCAAAACGTAAAGCAAGCATGGAACATGGAACATAGAGTCTACGTAATCTTTGCTCTGTGGATCGCCGTGGGAGTCAGTTGGGGCATGTTTTATCATCATTGGGATATTATTACTTCCACACATTTTGCTGTATCTGCCTTGGCCACCGGAGGTCTCACCGCACCCGAAGTCGATGCTGATGGGTTCCTACCAGCTGAGCCAGCAATTTTCTGTGGTATTTATTGCCTTTTGGGCATTCCTCTTTTCGCTTTGACCTTAGGACACTTTGCCCGTGCCTTGGTAGCCAAACAGGTGGCAGAGTTAGAACGTGCTGCATGGACCAAACCCTTGACCGAACAAGAATTTGACTTTGCCTCACATCTCACCACAAAAGATGATGTTGTCCATCTGAGTGACTTTATCGTTTTAATGCTCTTGCGCCGGGGCAAGTTGACAGAAGAATCAGCGCGAGTTCTGAAAGAGAATTTCGAAGCACGAGATACAAACGGAGACGGTGTGCTCTCGTTAGAGCAAGCCTTGGCGCCACTCACTTGTCAGACAGGGTCGTGACAAATGAGGTAAAGATCGATTATTTACCGAGCAGTTATTTGACTAGCTACAGTACTACCAATATCTAGCTACTACTCAATAAGATAAAGCATACCTTGAAAACCATACACCGCCACAATTCCATTTTTAATTCTACTGTTCACTCTGTATCCTCATCTTGTAATTTTAGAATCCTTATACTTCTCTGTGGTCCTCTTCCGACACCATTGTCTTTACTTGGAATCAGGCTCCTTGGAGAGAATGACACCTTTCTCTCTTGCCACGGATCGTGTCATGGATCGACTGAAAGACCAGTGGTCTTCCACCTGTTTGTCAACGGCCTCTCTTAAAGTGTCAAGCCCAGCCTGAACCAGCTGGTACGATTCTTTGAACACTTTATCACAAGGACTTCTTTCAATATATGCGCGTACATAATTTGGCTTCAATCCTTTGCGCTGGTAAATGTATCCCGTATGACCTTCTTTGGAGCCGTGCATGGAAGTAGGAATTTGGGCCAACAGTTCGAGATCAAAATTATAGTCATCAATCATCGTCTTTGGACTGTGGAAGCAAATCAAGTAGGGAGAGCGGCTGCGATTCCATGCTTCGGAGAGGAAAACCCAAAGTTTGGGTGGAAAGCTATAAACAAATCCATGCAACAATGTCAAAAACCATGAATGCAATGCAATCCATAAATCCCAGTACAACACGACTCCAACGAATCAAAACTTACCCAATGCTGAACATGTAGACATGAGTGAAGGGATCAAACGTACGTGCTTCCATAATATTACCGTGAAGAAACATGCAGTTGTGTCGAGTTTTTTCATCGGCTGGAATGCTAGTATCGTCTTCATCTTTGGATGCCTGTTGTAGGACAAGTTGGAGACACTTAAGCCCTAGCCTCCAACGATCTAACTCCATTTCAATACCGCAGCTAAAAGCAACAGCTGGGTCCTGTGTTACGTGCAGATTGGGCTTTCCAATACCTGATCCTACATCGATGAATCGGCTGGTATTGTCCAGACCAGTATATTTTTGCATGAGATTGACCATTTTCTGCATGGAGCCCATGGTTAGCTCGCCATAGATGGGCCCACAAGAACCGTTGCCTCCAATCGAACCGGTTAATTTCTTGACCAACTTATAAACTCGCTTTGTATTTTCCTTCAAGGCGATCTCTTCCACCTCTCTTCCGAATAGCAGGCGTCGTTTGGCGGGCGACTTTGTCTTGCCCTCATCTTTGGCAGGTGTAATCTTTGCGACAGCGTACGCCTTGCCAGCTTGAGTAGTGGCTGCGTTTGATGGCGTTACAGGCGGTGGTTCTTCGCCAGGAAAGATGTTTCTACGAGCTTGTGGGTTGTCCAGTTGCCTGGTAGATGTCGACGTTGTGGCAGCTTTCTTGCGATCTTGGGGCGTGATAGAAGCAGCCGCCCTTCCAGCTCTTTGGTCGACTACTGGTCGATCTTGCCCGGTAGGAGGAATGACGGCAACGTTGACCCTTTTGTTTGAAGCAGAAGTAGAATGATGTGGGGTCTCCGCTACACCATCGTTCCTCCGAGCAGCTTTTGTGGGAGTTTCGGCAATCACATTGCTGCTCTGGTCACGACGCTTTTTTGGATTGGCGGGTGGCATGTTCGTGAAGATTATTGCAGAAGGAATAATATGTCTGCCACCCAGAATCTCGATCTCTTGCTTAGCGTTGAGATATTACTATCAGGTTGCGTGGACAGCATGCATATGCATAGGTGTTTGAGTTTACTGCTGTTGAGTAGTGACTGGTTCCAATCCAAGCCCTGCTGGTCTCGCCAACAAAGCGTGAGGAGAAATTCCTCAACGGGTGGATTTGGTTGTATCATCTGATAAAGAAAACAATTTCACCTTGCGTGATTTCTGCGATAAGACTAGGGTTAACTGACAACGAACAGAATGCTACTGTACTAAATAATAGTAGGAGGCAGCCGCTACTACTACTACTACTATTAGCTACCAGGGTAGTAGTAGTACTAGCTACTACTCGAGTACCAGCTCTACTCGAGTACTCGAGTAGTACTCCTGAGTACGTAGTCCCGTGTCTACTACTAGTACAGTAGCTAGTAGCACTAGCTAGCTACGGCACCTAGCTACTACTTGCTAGAGAATACTACTACTAGTAGTACCGTAGTACTCTAGTAGAGTAGTATTCTCTACATGACACCATCGCTCGTCTAGTACTACCATACGACTACTACTACTATGTCTACTACTACTAGCTAGTACTCTACAGTAGTACTACTAGACTACTACTAGCTACGACTACTCTGAGTATTAATACTACCACTCGTGGTACTCTACTAGCTACACTAGCTACACCGCACTCTACCCTGGTACAACTCTACTAGTACTACTACTAGTAGTAGTAGCAGCGGAATGTTTTTCATTCATTTCGCTACGGTACTCCTGTAGACTCTAGTACTCATCCTACGGTGCTTCCTCGTATCAACATCAATCTAATTTGCAAGTAAAAAGGTTCTTAAAATAAATCGTCTCCAGCCTCTCTCCTCCTTTCGCGTACGAGTGATGAAGTACCGTAGTACTAATAAAAAATACGTACAAACGCAGTTCATTTCACCCACTTGCTTGACTTGGCTTACTTACTTTCCCTTTAGCTGGTCCCGGATCTGGCGTGAAACCACCTTCAGCGTGGATGGTTTCGCTGTTTTCGCTCTTCGCAGCGTGTTCAGTTCATGCATCAAGTAAAAGCGCAGCAAGAAAAGCTCACAAATTTCTAGAATCGTCAGAGCGCACGTACCCCTGAAATTTAATAAAACAAAACAAACAATGATCATCACTAACAATAATATTACTGCTTTATCAGATGGTGGATGGGGAGGATTAAACCATCAATTTGGAGTTGGATCGGGAGCTGGAACAACATTGGAGTCATTGAGCGTAATGACGGCAGCAATGCCTGACAAAGCACAATCTCTTCAGTTCTATACTCTTGGTTTGGGATTTCTGGGATTGGCTGTGTTACTATTCGTAGTAGCAAAGTTGTTGAAAAATTTGGATTGGGATGTGGAGGAGGAGGAGGAAGAGGAGGTGAAGGTGGAAGTAAAAGCGGAAGTGGAGGAGGAGGTGGAGGTGGAAGACATTCATCCGGCTACTGCAAATCGCATCATGAATGAGTCTCCTTTTGCAGCGAGCGCGGATACGGTTGAATTTGGGATTCGAGGTGGAAGGAGATACGCTCTGAATCTTCCTGGTTCTGTTGGTGTGTGGGAGCGTCACTACGCATCAACAAGCAAAGGTAAGGATCTCTCTACAGCGAGAAAGGTTCTCTTTCGAGAAGAGAACGAATTCATTCCTCGTAACGACACAGCAGAGGAGTCGGATGCTTTATCCATCGAAGAAAACAAGGAAAGAAGGCGGGTGTTTGCTATCACCGTGGAAAAAAGAAAGGAGGTGTTCGAAGACTTGGTGAAGGAGAGAAACCGAGATAGAATGGCTGTTTCTTGTTTGACAGACGAACAAATGGTTAAGGTAAGGAAGGAGGTGGATCGTTTCATGCAACCATTTATGAAAACGAAGATGGAAGCGCCGCTGCCATTAGAGCCACCGTCGACCGATTGGATGTCATTCTGGAGCTTTGAATGGCTTTCCTTGCCCATGTCGTCGGTTGGTTGGTTATGGCAGCATGTCTTTGTGGAACCATGGTTGGCTGTCTTTGCTCTGGTAAAGTTGGCATGGTGTCTACCCGTCATGGTAAGCTCGGCCGACGGAGGCAATAGCAAAACGTGTATGCCCTTGTGGAGCGTTGGATGGCGCTTGTTGCTCTGGTCATGGTGGAAATGGAAGTTAAGATGGCATGGAAATTACGTTCGGTGGTCTCGTCTGTTTCGGAATGGTGTCAAGCTTGGATGCTTATACGTTGGCGTGGGTATTGTTCGTTGGAGTTGGCGGTGTAGCCAGTGGTGGCTGGATGGGTTGGTGGTCGATGTGGAAGGTTAAGTGGTTCTTGGATTCTGGTGCCCTAACACTCGAATCTTTGGACAAGACACTTGTAGGAAGCAATGAATTTGGGAGGTGAGTGCTTGTCCTGGCTGAAACGCCCCAGCCAGTGTAAAGTGACAGCTCTTTGGTCAAAAGTGGAAATGGCTCTCCTAATTCATTGCATCCTTGGTGACGGAAATGGATGCTAGTACCTATTTGGAGGAATGGGATCATACGGCGACGACGAAAGATGTTGGGCCTACGGAGGCAGTCGGTGGTGGTCGGTCGGTCGGTGGTAGTTGGTCGGTGGTGGATGGTCGGTGGTTTGTCGGACGGTGGTGGTTGGCTTGTCGGTCGGTGGTGGTTTGTCGGTGGTGGTCGGTCGGTCGGTCGGTCGGTCGGTGGTGTAGCCTACGGAGGCTGGTGGTAGAGTTCCAGCAGTATGCTAAGTCCATGGGGACGACAATGCAGTGCTGAGGTTGCAGAGGACAGCCAATGGTGGCTGGATGGGTTGGTGGTCCAGCAGTATGCTAAGTCCATGGGGACCACAATACAGTGCTGAGGTTGCAGAGGACAGTCAATGGTGACTGGATGGTGTGTTCTTCAAGTCCAACAGTATGCTATGCCTGTGGAGGCTACAATGCAGTGTTGAGGTTGCAGAGGACAGTCAGTGGTGACTGGATGGTGTGTTCTTCAAGTCCAACAGTATGCTATGCCTGTGGAGGCTACAATGCAGTGTTGAGGTTGCAGAGGACAGCCAGTGGTGGCTGGATGGTGTTTGTCTTGTTTTTTTCTTCTTCTCAAATTGATCCTGCTATGATGCTACCACATTCTTGGATGGAAGTTTAAAGTCTAATCACACAAAATGGATGGGGGGCACTGTGGTTCCCCCCTAAATGTTATGTGGTGCCTCTCACGTTGCTTGCAACTGAGCCACCCTGCATTGAACGTCCCACTTGTTCCTTTATTGGTTCAATCAAGAAGTTAATCCATGTGCCTCTGGCTACTTCACATTAAGTCCCTGTATTGCTGCTGCCTCTCATATGGCCCCTATCACCCCTTTACCTTTACAAATAGTTCTTAATACAGTAATTTATAATCATAGACTTACATCCCTGTAGTGTTTCTTTTAGTATAATAATTGTAGTCTAAGCTGTTCTTTATGTGTAGCGTGCCTCTTGCAGCTATTCTAGTTATTGGCGCGGCGGCTCGAATGAAATGCTACTCTGCAGACTTTTATAGATCGGACTTCGGTCCGTTGTCTTCTCCAAAGAGGGCCTTATCTACAAACTCTGCCAAGTACGCCATTTCATCCGGGTGTGAGCTATGTCCTATGGGGTACGATTTATGAGTCAACGTAACTCCTTGACGCTGGAGCTTTTCTGCCCCAAAGGCTTGTTGTTCAAAGAGTACCTTATCGTCCATGGTCCCATGTCCCCAGAATAGCGGGGTTTTCTTTGCAGTCTCCGAGACTTTCAAATCGTCTGGTAAGGTTAACCAAGCCGAGAGGGAAGCACAACCAGCAAAGGCTTCTTCTCCCTCGGGACGGCGGTAGGCTGCCAGTAGGGCGACAGAGCCGCCTTGACTAAAGCCTCCCAATACAATTTTAGAAGGCGGAACCCCCATCTCTCCTAGCTTCTTGACCTCTCCTTCAATCTGAGCGACAGCCTTGAGAAGGCCCTCCCGGTCGTCTTTTGCTCCCACGCCAATAGGCCAGTCATACAAATCAAACCATCCTGGCATTTCCGCTCCGCCATTGATAGTAATCGCGACGGTAGGTGCAGCGGGAAAGACATAGGTAATATCCTTAAGCCGAGGTTTCATTTCAGGTAGCATAAATTGTAGTTGCGACCAACCTGCGGGAGTATCACCAAGCCCGTGAAGGAAAATGAGAGCTCCCTTCTGCACTTTCGAAGAGGAAGACATCGAGGAAAAAGCAAAAGCAGCACCACCAACACGGCTTCCCAGCATAGAATCAAAGCTACAACAAATCCAAAGCCAAAATGTAATGAGAGCTGACTTAGTAATCGAAGATGAAATCGACGTAGATCTTGACGGCATGATTCGAAACACAGCACTATGCACTTATGCACTATGCATTGTCTATAAGAGTGCAGAGTCTATGGTATTTTGCTGGGGCGAGTCTAATAACGGCTAATAGGCAGTCTTTTTGTTGCCGTTGGTAAGGCAATTCGTTATTCGGCGATGGACTTACCACTCAATCTTCCACGCGATTGGTTTCCTGGACTGAAAGTAGCTTAAAGATCTATTGGCGTGTCTTCTATCGACTGTATCGCTGTATCTTATTTATCTATGATCGTAAAATAATGGTTGTAGCCTCTAGCTAGTAGTAGACTCTATTATTATGTAGTTAGTCAAAAAAAATCTCGAAGATTTTGACGAGCAGACAAAATTTGACCAAAGTAGTAACACGTCTTATTTGGTTTTCGTCGGCTGAACGCCCAAAATTGTCGAACCAGCACCCGTGAACGGCGACTGAGCGACCATGACACTATTGGTGACAAACAGCACTTTACTAGCTATTAGACTGCTACTAGTAGTAGACTACTAGCCGTAGCACTGTACTTACGACTTAGTAGTAGTAGTCGTACCTGGCTGGTGAGGAGGAGGAGGAGGAGGACTACTGCTGCTACTACTACTAGTAGCTAGTAGTAGTCCCGAATAAGTGCGAAAGAATCTACTACTGGGTTTAACACAGGAGTAGTAATACTGTAGCTGAATGGTAGCAGTAGCCTAGTAGTAGTAGCTACTAGCTAGCTAGTAGTACTAGTGTCGCTACGACTACTAGTACTAATGCCTACTCTAGTACTAATACTACTACTAGCTAGTAGATAATAGACCTACTAGCTAGCTAGTAGATAATATTCCAAATTAGATATTCAATTTTTTTTAGTAGATAGTATTCCAGTATTCAAGTATTTTGGAGGTTGGAGCGTTTTGCACACAAATCCAGGGGTATTGTTGACTTGCTTTGACCATAGAAGTCCAACATTTACAGGGGCACCATACGTTTGCACAAATTTATAGAAATGCAATTGCACGGTACCATAGCTATGGGTATGAACAGCATTACTAGTTATAATTATAATATCACTACTAGCATTGATGTTCCTTTGCTTGGATCGATGCCAACCGGGGAAGGTGACAGAGGTGGCGGCTTCTTGGCGCAAGCAAACCTCTTTGGGGATCCACGACAATTCACAAATGATCAGACCATTGAAGAGATTAATGCAACTTCGAGCAGCAGCAGCAGCAGCAGTAACGCAGCAGAGGGTCCCACCATGACTCCCTCCTACAGTACGAGTATCATGTCAGGCACGAGTGTCTACGAGCCTTGTCCGGCAGGCTATATCTGTTCCAGAAATGAGCAGCAAAGCTGTGAATCAGTTCGTCAGATTCCAATATCGCTGGGGATCGGAGATATCCATGCTGGTCTTTATTGTCCGTAAGTTCATCTTGACGTGACTTGTTCTGTGGTTTGTTTGCACACAGACATGTTATCCTCTCCGACGTTACCTAAATTTCTCCTGACAAACGACACAGTGGTAGGAGCGATCGATTAGAGACAGGATATGAAATCTGTGATGTGGGCTTTTATTGTCCCAATTCGACGATGCAAATTCCATGTCCGAAGGGATACTTTTGCCCTCACAAGGTGAGTGCCCTCTTTAGTCACCAAACCGGCGTAAATTCAGCGCTGAGCCTGTGAGCCGATGCTCACGTGCTACTTTATTCGTTGTCCGTTAATACATGACTAGACCGCCAAACCTGAAATTAAGTGCAGTGGCTGCCTCGAAGGTGCGACGACATTGGAGAGACCGTCGTACGCTTACACAGTAATGGTATTGGTGCTCGTGCTCATGATGCTCGTTGTGGTGATTCAGCTGTTTCGGATCCAAAAGCTACGCAGAAATGAGCAATGTCGAGCCTTACAGCACCGTACCGCGGACGGTCTACGGGACGTGGCATACAAACGGCGACATTTGAAGAGATTAAGGAGAATGACACCAAAGCTGAAGCAAGTTGAAAAACGCTTGAGAAAGGAATTTGGCTCGGAAGTCAGAATGGATTTGGTCATTTCTACTGAAACAGAGGACGGGAAAATTATATTCAAAGCGGAGAAGTTATTTGATGCTTTGGATCGAGAAAAAATTGGGGAATTATCATATGCAGAACTCAACCGATTACTCAAACTCTCACACGCTCAGCTGCGCGAGTTTATTCGTCGCATGAATGAAGCTGCCGCCGAACCTCCTGAGACAGAGGAGGTAGAACGGCATGTTTTTGTTACCCAATTCCTTCCTGTCTTTGATGCTGTCAGCAATCTCCAGTCAACTTCCGAAGAAGCCGCATACATCTTTGATGAAATTGCAAAACAAGGCGTCACGCAAGAGGGTGAGATCCCTCATCGCAACTTCTATACGTCACTCCTTGCCGACTTTTTGACAGACGCACAAATCAATGCATTGGTCAAGGACTTTCAAAGAACAAAAGATTTGAAAGGAGAGGAATTGGAGGCAGACACGGACTTCTTGAAAGCGGCGGGGAAACAGCAGAACCAAAAGCAGAAGATAACGCCTCTGGTTTACCGGAATTCTTTCTTTGGGCTCGCTAAGCGTGGTGGCACGACGAGTAGAGAAGACTTTGTGACACGATATCCGTCCATTTTGGAAGAAGTGACTCGAAATGGAGACGCAGACCCAGCTTTGTTCACAAGTCAACTCACTTTGCACAAGGGCATCGACGTGACCTTCCAGGATCTTTCAGTATCCTTCAAAGCGAAGGATAGACCCGTAAAGATACTCGGCAAACTATCGGGGCGATTAAGAGCTAGTAGTATGACGGCAGTGATGGGTGGCCCAGGGGCAGGTGCGTATTGACCGACGCCTTTGTGCTGATGTCGAAGAATGCATTTCTTCTTATTTTATCTATTTAATTACCGCATACGTTTTGCATGCGTCTTTGCAGGCAAATCGTCGCTGATTGATGCTCTGAGTGGTCGTTTATTCAATGGGACTGTTGCAGGTACTATCAAAGTCAATGGTCATCACACAACTCTCGAGGAACATGCGAATATCGTTGGTTTTGTCCCAAAGGTAGGTTACCAGTAAATTAGTTGCTTTGACAAAATTTAGAATACATTCATTGCCGAGCTTTGTCTCAGGCTATGCATTGTTCGGTGCTTTGATCGTCATAGGAGGACTGTTTGTATAACGAATTGACAGTTTGGGAGAACTTTTTATTCAGTGGCATGTTTCAGCTCGCGGAAGGAACTCCACTGGTAGAGATAGAAGACTTGGCCGACATCACAATGGCAAATCTGGGTCTCTCTAGGTTTATGAACAAGCGACATGGTTCCTTGTCTGCTTTGGAAAGAAAACGCGCTAGTATTGGAATGGAGTTAATGAAAAAACCTCGCATTCTTTTCGTGGACCGGCCAACCAGGGGGCTGGATGCAAACTCAACACTTTGGGTTGTTCGATCACTCAAGAAACTGGTACACGTGCAGGGAATCACAGTTTGCGCCACAATTGACCAAGCTCGCAGAGATACATTCGAATTATTCGATTCTCTAATTCTGTTGGGAAGCGGAGGCAAGCTTGTGTATCATGGAAAGACATCGAAAGTCGGCAAGTACTTTAATACTCTGAGCTATTATCTCCCCTCTGGGGACAGTGTCACAGACTGGATGCTCGACATATCCATGGGTCGTTTACAACCTCCAGTGAAACGAAGCAAGACGTCCAAACCGAAAAAGCAGAAGCAGAGCCAAGAGTTCCTGCCAAGGAGTGATGCTGATTCCAAAACGACAGGAACTACTGCTGATTCATCTGTTGAAGCACCACAAGTGGAGACGAAGAGAGTCAAGCGAGTGACGTTTGCCATTGCAGAGAGAACTCCGTCTGGTAGTGACGAAAATGAAAATGTAGGCTGCCAAAAAACGAAACCCTTTGACACTGTTTCAGAGCAAGCAAAGGCAACAGGACAGCTTCTCAATGAGTACTGGTTGAAGCATGTCAAAGACCTTTCAACATCGAAGCGTGCTCGATATGAAGAACCAAAGCCGTTTTTGCTACCGAAAATGAAGGAGAAACCCCCTTTTTCCAATCAAATCGGCTGTCAACTTCTACGGATGTCGATATTGCTGGAAAGGAATTGGTTGTCAAGATTTATCGATACAACGGTCGTATGCGTGGGAGTTGTGCTGATCACTGTCATGGAAGGGGTGGCTGAGCCGACGAAAGAAAGCGACCTCGCTGTAGATGTGAATTATGATAGGGTCGTCGAGACTAGCTACGAAGCTATTATTCCTGAATTCTCGAAGCTCTTTTCTTACGCCTTAGAGGGGATCAACAATGACATCGAGTCGTAAGTATCCGTGGCGCATGGAGTCACATTTGTCGTTCGCGTCTCATTTTCTTCTGCTTTCCTTTCGCATTGCTCAGTTATTCTCTCAAGGTTGGCGTACTTTTTGCTCTGATGATTAGTGTCATCGCTACGAGAAGCATCACAAAAACAAGGTCCCAATTCTATCGGGAGAGTGCCAGTGGATATAATGTAGCTGCTTTCTTTTGGTCTCAGAACATTGCTGCAACGGCTGTGCACAGTTTTCAGGCTTTATTAGCGTCACTTTTTGCATTTTGCCTCAGGAATACGCTGTCCTCCTGGTTTTCCTACGTCATCAACTTCGTTATGCTTTCTTGGCTTGCTGTATCCTGGGGACTTCTCTTTCCACTTTTTGTTCCGATAAAATACGCAGACAAGGTTACGGCCATTTTTGTGGTCTTCTTTGCACTTTTTTTTGCCGGGGTAATTTCGCCAATAACATATGAAGGTGAGTCTGCATAGCCTCGTTGGTCAAACAAATCAACCGCCTCATCATGGGATTCTCTTACCTTTTCCTGATATCATTGCAGTAATTTATGGCAATGTTCCTGCTGAAGTAGCAAGTGGATTACTGTCATCAACAAGGTTTTTTGTTGAGGCAATGGCCGTTGCAGAGGCGCGGAGCCTTCCAATTCAAAGTGGATTCACTAGTCTTCAAGGTGAAGCAGTGGAAGCGGGATCCTTCAGAATGCTCCACTATGGCTTCAATGACTTCTCCGAAGTCAACGAGCGTTCTTACAATGGTTGGTACTGGGGGGTACTTCCATCTCTGTTTGTCGGATTGTGGATTCGTTGGTTGGCTCTGGGGTTGGTTTATGTATCCAAGCAAATTGAGAAACCACCGAGTCATAAACATTCAAGCACTAGTAGATTGTGGTTCACTGGCTACATGCTAGTTTCCGGGGGCTTGTTGGCAGCTTCTCTGGTTTTTATGCTGCGAAAAGAGTCTTAGAAAATAATAAAAAGCTATATAACGACAAGCAAATAAGGCGCTGGTGGGCTTATCATTATTTTGTTGTTTATCAAGATGTGATTGTTACTTGTCTGTAACTAGTAGCCTCGAAGGGAATCCCTTTGTCTTGCTCTTTGGCGACAGCAGAAACAGAGGTACACCTTCTAATCATTAGGATTACTATAAGGCAGCAATGGAAACCATTGATAAAGCAGCTGCTGTTTTCTCCAACTGGGTGTTGCCTGTGCTAGAAACGACAGAGGCAGCCTCTGTAGGTTTTGCTCCGGAAATCCCAGAATTTCGAGGATCAGGTACATACCCTTGACCTCCTTTTCCAACATGATTATCAATCAAACCACCCTCCATACGCTTAGGCATGCCAATTGCCGTCTCTCCCTTTCCGGTTGGGTTGATACAGGATGGCAGGGCATCTAAGTCCATGTATTTCTCCAGGACAGCCAAGTGGTCGCTGTCAGCAAAAATCATCTTGTCTTGACTTTCTGCACTGAAAAAATGTTTGATGGTCGCCCATCCAATCCGAAAGATAGCGGGAGCTCGAATTATGATCATCCGTTTGATAGGACCTGGATAATAGTTTTCGGTGATTCTCATCAATTGTTGGAACCATCCTAGGACACTGGGCTGCAAGTGTCGAGCACACAATCCTTCTAGATCATAGACCACGGTAATGTTGCATACGGGCCGTCCTTGTCGGCGCTCGTATTCATCGACCCAAGCGCCGCTGCTTTGGACTTCTCGTAGCCAAATCGCATGTTGCATGAGTTCATCTCTGGAAAATCTTTCCAACAAACCCTTAACATCCACAGCACCTCCTCTCTCAAGATAAATAGGATCTCCGTCCTTATCATAATCCTTCAAAAAGGCGATGGGTGAATTGTCCAATACCAATGGATTCGGTTTGTAGTTGGTCAATAATTCATCGACTCTGTTGTGCAGGCGCCACTCAATCATGGCACGAAAGCTGGCTTCGGCAGTCTGAAAACCGTCGGGACTGGCTGTGCAGTATCCGAGGACCACGTGAGGATCATTCCACTCGTGTTGAATGTCTTTCAGCTTGATTTGCAACACTCGAAGCTGCTGTTCCTGTGAGGGAGTAAGGTTCCAAACTTCGACGGCTTCTTTCAATTTGGTCTCGCTCCAAGGATCTTCGGGAACGATGGTAGCAGTGGCAGGGAGAGGTGCGGCCATTATTTTTTCGATTTTTTATTCTTTGTCAATTCCAAGTTTTCAAAAATGCAGAAGCTGCAAGCGAGAAAAAAATGAATGCAAAAGCTAATGGACTTGAAGCCCTGCATTCATCTTAAATTCGATCGGAGTGTTCCATGCCTCAAGGGAGTGAAATTTGCGGAGGTTTCCGTGTCACATAGGATTGAAATTTCCAGACTTGCTACCGTTGAATTTTACACAGGACTCATTTGTCACGGAGAGGGAATTAATAAGAATTCTTCGATCATGAACAAGACGTCATCAGTAGCCTGATTGAAAGAGATAAAGATAATAATATCTACTGCTGGATCTCGAGCGAACGCTACCGCGTTCTCTCGACTATGCCAGCTCTCTAGGGCTACGTTCGGCTAGGTAGGGTGGTTTGGAGAAACTCGGCAATTTACTAGGGCCGACCTTTTCTCCGTTCCGAG